>Ga0222686_1000013_pt1 | contig 109459 bp, 84 predicted proteins | sample AntAcemetage1159_FD_181400 | JGI IMG/M metagenome (GOLD analysis project Ga0222686, IMG submission 181400) | Saline water microbial communities from Ace Lake, Antarctica - #1159 | ecosystem: Environmental > Aquatic > Non-marine Saline and Alkaline > Saline | place: Antarctica: Ace Lake...
AACGCTTTCCTCATCTGGCTCAATGTTAATGACTGTTGGGTTTTTTAAGAACAGCTCATGAATGCTTTGAACATCGTCATTGAAAGTAGCTGAATAGAGCAGGCTTTGTTTTTTGGATGGAAGGAGTGAAAGTATTTTCTCTAGTTCTTCTTGAAAATCAAGGTTCAAAAGTTTGTCAGCTTCGTCCATTATAAAGGTCGAAACCTCTGAAAGATGCAGCGCTTTGTTTTCAACCAGATCAAGCAACCTTCCTGGCGTAGCCACAAGTATTTCTACGTTTTGCATCCCAATCATTTGCGGATTGATAGACACACCACCATAGACCGCCATGGACTTGACTCTCCTGTCTAGATTTTGAGAAAACAATTGAATGACTTGATGCACTTGAATGGCCAGTTCCCTTGTTGGTGCAAGGATCAGTGCTTTAATGTGCCTGTTTGAATAGTCATCATTTTTAACCACCTTCATCAACAACGGCAGCACGAAGCTGGCCGTTTTACCTGACCCCGTTTGCGCAATACCCACAACGTCTTTTCCGGCAAGAAATGCAGGGATGGCTTGTTTCTGGATTTCCGTAGGTTCTACGAATTTTTGTTTTTCCAGTATTTCGAGGAGGGCAGGAGCAAGGCCTAAAGACTTAAATGACATATGGTTGAATTCAAGCGCAAAGGTAGTTGAATTGGGGTGGGGATTTTTTGAGAAATGCTGTCCTTCACTCATCCGTTCCTCACCCATTGCTTCACCGCAATTTTTAGGAGAAAAGAACTGTTTTTAAATGATTTGAGAATGGAATGTGACTGAAAAGGGCATTTCAGATGACAGCCACAAATTACTTTGCTACGACTACAAAGTTGATGTTGGAGCAATTGATTTTGTCCCGAGCTTGGCACAGGGAAGGGGCGAGAAGTAATCCATAGGTATCCTATCCTTTTAATTGTTTTTTATGAAACACGAAAGCCCCAATTCCTTTTGAAGCATAAAATCAAAACGGGCATCCTCTCTTACGGACTTTCAGGCAGTGTTTTTCATGCGCCTTTTTTTCATGCGCATGATGGCTTTCATCTGATAGGAATAGCGGAACGCAGCATAAAAAGAGCCCAAGAAAAGTATCCAGAAATTAAGAGCTTTAACACCGTTGATGAGCTCATTGCAGACCCTTCCATTGAGCTGGTAGTGGTGAACACGCCCAACTACTCCCATTTCGATTTCGCTATGCAGGCTCTAGAAGCCAATAAGCATGTGCTCATTGAAAAGCCTTTTGCCGTCACGGTTGATGAGGCGCTAAAGTTATTCGCTGCAGCGAAGGCTAAGGGTTGCTGCGTTCTGCCATATCAAAACAGGCGCTTTGACAGTGATTTTTTATCAGTTAAAGAAGTGGTAGAATCAGGTAAGTTGGGAGATTTGGTTGAAGTCCACATTCGTTTTGACCGTTACCGGTATGAAATTGGGTCAAAAGTGGCAAAAGAGACCAAAGTTCCCGGTAGTGGTATTTTGTTCGACCTAGGTCCACATCTAATTGACATGGCAATTGCCCTTTTTGGTGCTCCATCAGCTTCGCGAAAAATGAAGGGCTATTTTCGGCCTAATTCAGAGGTTGATGACTTCGCGCAGCTCCACCTTACCTACCTAACAGGATTAAATGTGTTTTTAACCATGAGTATGCTTGTGGCAGATGCGCAACCTGCATTTGTGTTGCACGGAACGAAAGGCTCATTTGTGAAACGTCGTGCAGATGTGCAAGAGCAACAGTTGGTTGACGGGATGAGCCTTCATGATGTGCGCTACGGGAAAGAACCAGAAAATCACAGGGGAACACTCACAACCATTAGTTCTGAGGGAAAGCGAAGAGAAGAGCAGATTCCAGCAAAGGCGTCTTCATACCTTCAGCTCTTTGATGCTGTTTATGCCACAATTAGAGATGATGAGCCTTATTTTATTTCGGGAGAAGAGGTCATTCAGCAGCTGAAGATGATAGAAGGAACGCTATAAAAAAGGGAGCATCCCACCACAAATGCCCCCTTTTCTTTCTTCATCTGAATCAGTTGGATTTAAGTTTATTTCCAACCTCCGCCCAACGCCTGGTAAATATCAACCTTGGCATGCATTTGCTTCATCTTGGTTTCAACCAACTCAAAGCGGGCCTCCAAAGCATCTCTTTGTGTCAACAACACTTCCATGTAATCAGCTCTTGCTGAAGAGAAAAGGTCATTTGAGATGGTGATAGAGGCTTTTAACGCCTCAACTTCTTGCAATTTCAGGTCATAACTCTGCTTCAAATTCAGCAGCATTGACTGTTGATTCACCACTTCGATGTAGGCACTAAGCACTGTTTTCTCATAGCTATAAATGGCTTGCAACTGCTTTGCATTTGCGCTGTAATAAGCAGCTTTAATTGCATTTCGGTTGATTAATGGGCCAACTAAATCACCGGCCAATGCATACAACATTGATTCAGGTGTTCGCACCAGAAACTCCGGTTTGAAGGCTTCTAAACCAATGGCAGCAGAGATGTCTAGTGAGGGATAGAAATTCGCCTTGGCAGATTTAACATCCAAATCTGCTGCAGTGAGCTCCAGTTCTGCTTGTTTAATGTCAGGCCGGTTTTCAAGCAGTTGTGCTGGAATTCCTGCAATCAATGACTCAGTGGTTAGATCATTAAATGAGTTAGGATCACGTGGCACAGGCGCCGGAAATCGTCCAATGAGGAAGTTGATCCAGTTCTCGGTTTCAATGATCTGTTGGTCAATCTCAAATTGAAGACTTCGGGTGCTCAACACCTCTGCTTCAAACCTGCGCACCGCCAACTCTGTCACTTTAGCCGCTTGTTTTTGTAGCCGCACGATTTCCAATGCATTGCTTTGTATTTCAATGTTTTGCTTCAAGATTTCTCGTTGATTGTCTAGGGCTAAGAGTTCATAGTAGGCATTGGCAATTTCAGCAATCAAGTTGGTTACCATGAAGTTTTTGCCTTCAATTGAAGCGAGGTATCGATCAACAGCCGCCGCTTTCGCATTGCGCAGTTTATGCCAGATATCTATTTCCCATTGCGCATTTGCGGCCAACATCAGGTTTGAAAGCGGGTCTGGCATTTTTCTTCCACGTTTGATGTCTGTGTTGGCATCATTTGCGCCCTGACGGGTATACCTCCCTACTTTTTCAAGATCTGCTCCTGCTTGTAGATTGATGAAGGGAAGGTATTCTCCTTTTCGCACGCGCACTTCATTGTGCGAGATCGCAATCTCTTGCAGAATGATATTGAGTTCCTGATTTTTTACCAATGCTGAATCAATCAGGTCAATGAGGTACAGATCAGTGAAGTATTCCTTCCATGTTATTAGTTCTTTTTTTGCAGTGTCAGCGCTATTCGCATAAGTTTGAGGCACCGTTTTATTCACTGTTTTCTGAACAAGGTTGGGCGTTTTGCACGCAAAGATTGAAACTGACAGAATGACCAGTCCAATCAGTTTGGAAAATGAATTATTTAGCATGGTGTTGGACGTTTTCTGTTAATGGACTTTCATGTTCATTTTTGATGAGACTTCTTCCGTCAGCAAGTTTGGCGAAGACGTAATAAAGCCCCGGGACAAGGATGACCCCGAAGAGGGTTCCTAAAAGCATCCCGCCGGCCGCTGCGGTTCCAATGGTTCTGTTTCCGATGGCCCCTGGTCCTGTTGCAAGAACCAATGGAATTAATCCTGCGATGAACGCAAAAGACGTCATCAAAATCGGACGGAAACGCACTTTCGCGCCTTCTACGGCGGCGTCAAAAATGGTGGCGCCTTGTTGCCTGCGTTGTATGGCGAATTCAACAATCAATACGGCGTTTTTACCTAGTAGCCCCACCAGCATCACCAATCCTAATTGTGCGTAGATGTCGTTGGCTAGGCCCATTAATTTGAGCAAAAAGAAAGCGCCAAAGACTCCTGCGGGGAGTGAGAGTATGACTGAAAGTGGAAGGATGAAACTTTCATACTGTGCAGCCAGAACGAGGTACACGAATGCCAGCACAATTAAGAAGATGTAAATGGCTTCATTCCCTCTAGCTACTTCGTCTTTCGCCAATCCAGCCCAATCAATGTCAAACCCTCGGGGAAGTGTTTGTTCAGCAACTTCCTGAATGGCTGCAATGGCTTCACCGCTGCTGTAACCCTTCGCAGGAGACCCATTAATAGATGCAGAGGTGTACATGTTGTAGCGCGTAATTTCGTTCAGCCCCTGCTTTTTAATGATTTTCATGAAGGCTGAATACGGCACCATTTCGTCCCGGTTATTCTTCACGTAAAATTTGAGCAGGTCATCTGGGAGCCTCCTGTATTCAGGTGCAGATTGAACAAACACTTTGAAAAAGCTTCCAAAACGGACGAAACCGAGTTCATAGGTACTTCCAATTAGAATAGACAAATTGTCCATGGCTGCTGCAATGGAGACCCCTTTTTGCATGGCCGCTTTGTTGTCAATCTCCAACTCATATTGAGGGTAATTCGCAGCGAAGAAGGTGAACAAACCTGAGAGTTCTTTGCGCTCCTTTAATGCATCCATGAACGCATCATTCACTTTCCCGAAGGCCTTGTAGTCCCCGGTATTGGTTTTATCTAAGAGGCGCAAAGCGAAACCTCCGGCAGCTCCATAACCGGGCACGGCAGGTGGTTCAAAAAATTCAATGACCGCACCTGGAATTTCATGTGCTTTTTCTTCTAGCTCTTCTATGATTTCATGTGCAGAATGATGACGGTCTTCCCAGTTCTTCAGATTGATCAAACATGTTCCAGCGTTAGAGCCTCGTCCTTCAGTGAGCACTTCGTAGCCAGCTAAAGAAGAAACAGAAGAAACTCCGTCAACTTCCTTTGCCAGTGCTTGCAACTCGCTTGCAACATCGTTTGTTCGTTCCAAAGTTGATCCAGGGGGTGTTTGAATAATCGCATAAATCATTCCCTGGTCTTCTGCAGGAATGAATCCCACGGGAAGCGAATTTGAAGTCACCAAAATCCCACCACAGAAAGCAAAAAGCAAGGCAAAAGTGACTACTCTTCTGTTCACTATGGCTTTCAACAACCGAGCGTATTTGCCTGTGATTTTTTCAAATCCATTGTTAAAACCAGCTAAGAATCTACTCAAGATGTTTGTCTTTGGGGGCTTGCCATGGTTGTTTTTCAGGATCATGGCACAGAGTACAGGGGTTAGCGTAAGCGCTACAACGCCAGAAAGAACAATGGCAGAGGCCATGGTAATAGCAAATTGCCTGTAGAAGATTCCCACTGGTCCTGACATAAATGCCACAGGAACAAAAACGGCCGTCATCAGCAAAGTGATGGCAACAATAGCTCCGCTGATTTCGCCCAAAACCGCTTTCACTGCCCTGTATGGGGTTATTTTTGGGTGCTCCGCGAACTTCGCGTGTACGGCCTCCACCACTACTATGGCATCATCTACTACCACTCCAATTGCCAAAACAAGGGCAAACAGCGTGATGAGGTTAATGGTGAGTCCGAAGAATTGCATGGAGATAAAAGCGCCAATAAGTGAAACAGGGACCGCCAAGGTCGGAATCAGCGTTGAACGCCAATCTCCCAAAAAAAGGAATACAACCAATGCAACCAGAATGAATGCTTCTCCCAGCGTATGAACCACTTTATCAATGGACGCATCAAGGAAGTTAGAGACGTCGTAACTGATTTCATAATCCATTCCAGGCGGGAATGACTCTGCTTTAATTTCTTCTAGCTTGGCTTTTACTTCGTCAATTACTTCACTTGCATTGCTTCCGTAGGTCTGTTTTAGTGTGATTGCAGCTGATGGTTTATTGTCGAGGTTGGAATAGATGTCGTAAAATTCACTTCCAAATTCCACTTCAGCAACCTCTTTCAGGTAGAGAATCTCCCCTTCGGCATTAGCGCGAACAATCACATCTTCATACTGCTTGGGTTCGTTGTACCTGCCTTGGTAAGTCAGCACATACTCCAATGACTGTGAGGTTTTACCTGAACTTCGGCCAAGTCTACCCGGTGAACCAATGATGCTTTGTTCTTCTAAGGCCTTCATCACTTCTTCTGTGGAAACGTTGTAGGCGCGCATGCGGTCTGGCTTGAGCCAAATGCGCATGGCATATTGTCTGCTGCCAAGAATTTGAGCACTTCCCACTCCATTGAGTCTCTTCAGTTCATTGAGTATGTTAATGTTGGCATAGTTGTACAAGAATTTTTGGTCAGCCTTTTTATCTGTGCTGAACAGGTTCACGTACATCAGCATGTTTGGCTGGGACTTACTTACGATGATTCCCTCCCGCTGTACCAACGTGGGCAGTCTATTGGTGATCTGGGCAATCCGGTTGTTGATGTTAACCACTGCTTGGTTTGGGTCTGTCCCAAGGTTGAATACCACCTGAACCGTGGCCTCACCTGCACTTGTTGCATCAGAGGTCATGTAGTTCATCCCGGGCGTTCCATTGATGGCCTTCTCCATAGGGATGAGCACAGAATTTACCAAGACATCAGCACTCGCTCCGGGGTAGGCGATGAAGATATTCACGCGCGGAGGAGCAATGGAAGGGAACTGAGAAACAGGCAAGGTGGACATAGACAAAATACCCACGAAAAGAATGACCAACGAGATTGTAATAGCAAGAACGGGTCTATGAATAAATCTAGTAAACATGATTTTCTGTTGTTTGTAATGGTTATTCAGCGTAAAGCTTTAGACTTTTCAAGACTTCTTTTGGCGCTAGAAATTCGAATTCGATTTCATCGTTTTCGCGTACTTTCCGAAGTCCCTCTAAAAGGATGACGTCATTTGGTTGAAGTCCGTCTTGCACTACAAAAATGTCTTCCATTTCTGCTTCAATGGTGATTTCACGGGCGTGAACTGTATTTTGGTCATCTACCACGAAAACATACTTCTTATCAAGAATTTCATAGGTAGCCTTTTGTGGAATGAGCAAGGCATGTGGGAAGGGAACCCCCATCATGATGCTTCCCGTTTCTCCATGACGAAGAAGTCCTTTTGGGTTATTAAAAGTAGCTCTGAAAGGGATGTTCCCGGTTTCATTGTTGAAGTCGGCTTCAATGGTCTCTACAACGCCAGAATATTCGAAGAGTTTGTTGTTCGCCATGAGTAAATCAACCTTCACCGCACTGTCTGGATGGACACTACTCTGGTAGTCTAGGTATTCAGCTTCAGGCACATTGTAATAGACCCACATTTGACTGTTGTCTGAGAGGTTTGTTAGAAGTTCGCCCTCATCAATTAAACTTCCCAACCTCACATGAAAACGGTCAATGATTCCATCAAAAGGCGCCTCAATTAAGGTGAATTCTAAGTGTGCTTGCGCTAGAGCGAGCTCAGCGTTGGCCTTGTCTAGCTTCGCTTTTGCCATGGCCAATTCATTTTGAGCTACAACATTTCGATCTGCAAGTGATTTGGTGTTTTGGTATTCAATCTCTGCGAAATCAGCTTCGGCTTTGGCCTTTTGCATTTCAGCTTCATATAGCTTCGGCATGATTTGAAATAAGGGTTGGCCTTTCTTCACGAAATCACCTTCGTCTATAAAGACTTTCTGGAGGTATCCGCGCTCTTGTGCTCGCAATTCAATGTGGCTGATTGAATGAATTTGACACACATAATCTTTAATGATGGAGGTGTCTAACTTTACTGGACTGGTCACAAGAAAGTGTGTTTTAGGTGCAATCTTTTCCTCGTTATTTGAAGAACAGCTAGAGGCACACATAAGCGCACCAACGCTTAAAAGCATCAGAATTAGTTTCATTATTATTCCGGGATGTGAGGCTTTTTAGGGCCTCGGGTATACTTAAATGGAGGATAGTTAAATGCGAGACGCACCTGTTTTGGGCAGCTAAATGGACCAAATACAAAGACGTTGAAAAAAGGGATGGCCCCCAGAAATCTGTAGCAGAAAGAAAGGTGAATTAAGCGCGACTTTACGCTTGAATTCAGACCTGTTTCAGCTATTTCCTTTTACTGATAAGCAAAAAGGGAAAAAAGTTTTAAAGAGCCAGAAAGAGGCAAATTTCACACTCTAAACACGGCGAACTTCAGAAAGAGCGGCCGAAAGGGAATAAGGAGGGAGGTTTGTTTCGCACATGAACGGATGTTCCTAGAACGAATCAGATAAAAATCAGAAAAGTATAAATGTGCTTGAGCACATGTCAAGTAGGTCTTCTTTTGTCCTAGCTTTTTTTCCTCTTCGTTTTCAGAAATTTCAATAAGGAGTATGTCTGTTTCAAGTCGAGAAGAAAAACCTTTTACAGAAGCATTTAGGGTCGAAAGATTACTTTTTGAATGAAAAGCATGATTCAAATTCCCCTCTTGATTGAGCACAGAATTCCCTAGTAAAGGGGCTGAGCCAAAAAGGACGAATGAGCTCAAAAGAACCCATACAACCGAAAGACAATATTTAAGCAATGTGTTTTTCATTCGAGGGGTAAATCTAAATATAGTTCTAAGTTCACCAAACATTCGAGACCCTATTATAGTTAACGAACTGTTAAAAGAAATAGTTCAGTTTTTTGCTTGCAGCTGTCTCCGCAGTTCCAATCCAAAAACGATCGTTTTTGAATGAGAGGAAAAACAGGCGCAAGCTTTGTTGCTGACATTTGTGAAGCCGTGAAACCGCAGTAAATAACCTCAGAAATGTGGTGACTACCGCAGATGGCGTAATTGCTTCGTTTCCCAGGTGAAAAAGAGAATCCCTTTAAAAGTAAATTAGAAAGAGTTACTTTAACTTAAGATGTCTCTACAGAAATACCTCACTTGCCCTTTTCTATGAGGTCAAAGACCAAACAAAGTATTGAAGCTATGAAAAACGTACTCTATAAAGAAAAACACAAATTTGATGACAATTTCTCATTAGTTGTATTAGGTATTTTTTGTCTGGGAGCGCTTGCTGGTGGGGCGAATGCGTTGTTTAGAACAAATCAGAATATTTTGGTTGCCATCATCCTTTTTTTGGTAGCACTTGCACTAGGATTTTTGATGTGGTGGCTTACTAGACTGCAACTAAAGGTGGAATTTAACTCAAAGACCATTAAATTTAAAATGTCACCAATTCATCTATCCAAAAAAGCTTTTTTGTGGAAAGACATTGAAAATTATGGAATTATTGAGACCTCAAAAGCGGAACAATGGAGCGGAGGAAATATTACTTTTAAGCAAGAAAAGCGCATCTCGTTGACCGGCAGAAATGGATTAGCATTGAAAACAAAAGAGGGGGCCTATTACCTCATAGGTTGTCATGAGATAGAAAAACTGAGGGCAGCTTTAGACAAGCTAGATCAAAAATGAACGCCGGTAAAACACTTCACTGCCACTACAAAGTTGGTGTTGGTGAAATTGATTTTGTGCAGAACTTTGCTCATTTATTCACCGCAACTTGAGTGATGATAGAGGAAAAGGGGGCGTGCTTTTATCTACAAGAATCAATGCCCAACAATGAAGGATCTTACAGTCATATTTACACACACCACTAAGGGCAATAGTTCTGTGTTCATGGCCTTCAATGAACTTTGTAAGCAGTAGGTTTGTTCTGCTAATTTGTTTCAAATCGCATCAGGAACAGTGAAAATCACCGTTTCTTCATCAGGGAGAAAGGGTTGAATGCCATTTTATGAAAACCACTCGGTTGCTGTTATTCGTTTTTGTGCTCTTCTTGGGAAGTGGATCTGTTTTGGCACAAGGGAAGGTTTCGTTCACCGGAATTATTCATGATGAAGCGAACAACCAGCCCATCCCATTTGCCACGGTGTTGGCCATTTCGAATTCAACTCAAAGCATGGTTGCAGGTTCCACAACGCTTGATGATGGGTCGTTCGCTTTCGTTTCAGATTCTACAGATGTGTCTTTAGAGTTGAGCTTCATTGGGTACGAAAAAAAGGTCATTCAAGTGTTTTCCGCAGTGAATGGCACGGTTGATTTTGGTGTTCTTCTTCTTTCTGCCAGTGCTGAAATGTTGAACGAAGTAGACATTGTGGCTGAGCAATCAACCTTTGAGTTTAAGCTAGACAAGCGCGTTTTTAATGTCGGAAAAGACATTTCTAGCACCGGTATGAGCGCTATGGAAGTCCTCAATAATGTTCCTTCTGTGAATGTAAACATCGAAGGGGAAGTTACGTTAAGAGGCAATTCTGGAGTGCAAATTTTAATTGATGGCAAACCTTCTGTGCTCTCTGACGAAGCAAGTAATGCCCTCGGCACAATCACTGCAGACATGATTGAAAGCATTGAAGTAATTACTAATCCATCTGCTAAATATGAAGCTGAAGGAACGTCTGGAATCATCAATGTTATCCTGAAAAAGGAAGAGAAGAAAGGCTTTAATGGATCCATCTCTTTGAATACAGGCATGCCGGCGAATCACAGCATTGGCGCTAGTTTGAACTACAGAACGTCTAAGTTTAACTTTTTCACGCAGTTTGGAGTGGGTTACAGAGCAAGGCCGAATTTCGACAACAGCATTAACAGAAACTTGGTAAATAACACTCAGGTTTTGAGCGCGGGAAAAGGCAACCGAAATGAGCAGTTTTACAACATCACACTCGGAACAGATTACTACATCAATGAATTGAATACCATTACCCTTTCGGGGAATTTCGCGTATGAAATTGAAGATCAACCCTCAAATTTTGAGTTTACTTTTTATGACAGTGATGGAGTATTGACATCTCAATATGAACGCATCGGAACCGGGGCGGCAACCAATCCGAAGTACCAGTATGACCTCCAATACGAAAAGCAATTCGAAGACCACAAAGACCACAAGCTCCTGTTTAGCACGTTGGGGAGTTTTTTCGGAAAAGACCTGACGTCTGACTTTGTTAACAGCTATTCATTTGGTGAACAAATTGCACCTACCCAGCGCACAGAGACCAATTTTTACCAAGCGAATTACACCTTTAAATTAGATTATACTGATCCCATTTCAAAGAACGTAACCCTTGAGGCTGGCGGGATGTATGAGATGAATGATGTTGGCAATGACTTCGCCGTTTACAATCAAGTAGACAATGTTTTGGTAGTGGATTCTAGCCTGACCAACGACTTTCGATTTGATCAGAAAGTGCTTGGCGTTTATGGAACCGCATCTTATGAATCAGGTCGCTGGGGGGTGAAGCTTGGGTTCAGACTGGAGCACACTGAACTGCGCACATTATTAGTCACTACCAATGAGGAGAATAATCAGAATTATACCAACCTCTTCCCTTCAGCGCACACTTCGTTTAAAATTTCGGAAACCATTTCTGTACAAGCAGGCTATTCAAAGCGAATTTACCGTCCAAGACTGTGGGATCTCAATCCGTTCTTCAACATTCAGAACAACTTTAACATCCGCACAGGGAATCCGAATTTGCAACCTGAATTTGCAGATTCGTTTGAGTTAACGAGCATTTTCTTGTTCGAAAAGGGCTCATTGAATGCGAGTATTTATCAATTGTATACAACCGATGTTAAGGAGCGCATTTCATTTTTCAATGACAATGTAAACATTACAACTCCTATAAACGTTGGAACGAACCGAAAGACAGGTTTGGAAATCAATGGGAAATACACCCCAGCGAAATGGCTAACCATCATGGGTGATTTCAACTACGGATTCTTCAATCGACAGGGTCAGTTCGAAGAACAAAATTTCGATTTTACAGGTGAGCAATGGTCATCAAGAATCACAACGAAAATCAAGCTTCCGAAAGGGGTTGATGCTGAGTTTTCTCCACGTTATCAATCTGGTTTTCAAACGATTCAAAGCGAGGTTTCTGGCTATGCTTCGCTGGACCTTGGGGTTCGCAAAAAACTATGGAAAGGGAAGGCGGTGGTGAACCTTGGGGTGCAAGATCTTTTTGAGTCACGCATTCAAGAAAGCATCATTGACCAGCCTGATTTCTACCTCTACAGCTTTTCCCAAAGAGGTCGTTTCGTGAAACTAGGCTTCAGTTATAGCTTTGGGAAAGGAGAGGCCATGAGCTATTCTGGCGGCGGAAGACGCTAAGGAGGCTTTGACCCTAATCTGGTCTTTGGTTGTATGACCGTATAGGCGAATCTCATACGCGACAAAACGGGAAAATCGAAACCGAAACCGAAATCGTGTTTCGGGAAGGAACCACCACCTTGCCATTCCATTGCTTATCAGTACTTTTGCGCATCCAAAAAACACAGCATGATCTCAGTTGATAACCTCGGAGTAGAATTTAGCGGAGCAACGTTATTTAACGGCGTTTCTTTCGTCATTAATCCTACAGACAAAATTGCCCTGATGGGGAAAAATGGTGCGGGGAAATCTACCATGATGAAGATCGTTGCCGGTGAACAAAAGGGGACTACAGGTCACGTTAGAGCGCCCAAGGATGCCGTCATTGCATACCTGCCGCAGCATTTGCTTACGCAAGACGATTGTACCGTATTTGAGGAAACGTCCAAAGCATTCAAGCAGGTCTTTGAAATGAAGGCTGAAATGGAAGAGCTCAACAAAGCCCTCGAAACCAGAACAGACTATGAAAGCGCTGAGTACATGTCTATCATTGAACGTGTAACTGATTTGGGCGAAAAATATTACGCTTTGGAAGACGTTAACTACGACGCCGAAGTGGAAAAAGCTTTGAAAGGACTGGGATTTAAGCAGTCTGATTTCACCAGACAGACCAATGAATTTAGCGGTGGATGGCGCATGCGCATTGAGCTAGCTAAAATCTTGTTGCAAAAGCCTGACCTGATTTTGTTAGATGAGCCTACCAATCACATCGACATTGAATCTGTAATTTGGCTCGAAGATTTTTTGGTGAACAAGGCCAATGCAGTAATGGTCATCTCCCATGATAGAACCTTTATTGACAACATCACCAACAGAACCATTGAGGTGACAATGGGCCGCATTTACGACTACAAAGCAAATTATACCCATTACATTCAGCTGCGCGAAGAGCGAAGAGCACACCAAGTTAAAGCGCACCAAGAGCAGCAAAAAATTATTGCTGATAACATGGCGTTCATTGAACGTTTCAAGGGTACTTATTCCAAGACGAACCAAGTAACCTCGCGTGAGCGCATGCTTGAAAAGCTGCAAATTATTGAGATTGATGAAGTAGACAACTCAGCGCTGAAACTCAGATTCCCGCGCGCACCAAGGTCGGGAGATTATCCTGTTTCCGTTTCTGAAGTGTCGAAATCATACGGTGATCTTACCGTATTTAAGGGAGCTAGCATGTCCATTGCTCGTGGTGAAAAAGTGTGCTTCGTAGGACGAAATGGAGAGGGAAAATCTACCATGCTCAAAGCGGTCTTGGGTGAAATAACTGTTGACGGCACCTGCGAACTCGGACACAACGTGAAAGTTGGTTACTTCGCCCAAAACCAAGCCGCTTTGTTGGACCCTGACTTGACTGTTTTCCAAACGGTTGATGAGGTAGCCAAAGGCGAAGTACGAACACAAATCAGGAACATGCTGGGAAGGTTCATGTTCAGCGGGGAAGACATAGACAAAAAAGTGAAAATTCTCTCAGGAGGGGAGCGCACGCGTTTAGCAATGGTCAAACTGCTCCTTGAACCAGTCAACTTGTTGATCCTCGATGAGCCTACAAACCACCTCGATTTGAAATCAAAAGATGTGCTCAAAGAAGCGCTGCTTGACTTTGACGGAACGATGATTCTTGTATCACACGACCGTGATTTCTTGCAGGGACTATCACAAAAGGTCTTCGAATTCAAAGATCAGCGCGTGATAGAACACTTCGAAACAATTGATGCTTTCCTTGAGCGCAATAGCATCAAGCGCATTGCAGACATTCAGTTGATGAAATAAAAGCGTTCAGTTTTACGGTCTCACATCCACATCTTTGACGAACTTAATTAGTCCTTCAAAGTAAATTTCAGCATCATCGTACATCGATAAATGACTCCCATTCGGACAATGTAAATACTGTCCGTCTTGAACTTCATTCGCAATCCACTCCATGTGCTTTGGATCCATGGTGTCATGCGCGCCGCCAATGGTTAAGACAGGAACAGAGATGTTCTTCAGCTGGTCCTTAACGTCCCAAGGCAGGAGGCGGGCATTGCCTGCAATACCAAATTCGCTGGGCCCTTGCATGGTAACATACAAATCAGCATTGGTATGCTTGAATGCCCTAATAACAGGGTCTGGCCATTCTTGGAGCGGCATGCGCAGCACGTGTTCAGGGTAAAAATGTTGTTCAATGAGCTCAATGTACCTCGGGTTCGCGAAGTCTTCATTCGCTTCCATCAGTTCGATTTCTGCAAGCACGTTAGGATCAAGTTGTTTGGCAAGAACATCATGTGCGTAAACGTTGTACTCAGGAATAGAAGCCATCATGTTTGAGATGATCAATCCCTTCAGGTTTTCTTGGTGTTTTAAGGCATATTCCATGCAAAGAATACCGCCCCATGAGCTGCCGTACAAGTAAAAATTCTCGTTGTTGAGGCCCAATGCGATTCGCACTTGCTCCACCTCATCTACATACCGATCTACACTCCACAAATTACTGTCATTTGGCTGGTCACTGTAATGTGAATCCAATTGGTCATAGTAATAGTATTCAATCTCAGCGTTGGGCAAATAGGAGTCGAAAGACTCAAGGTATTCATGTGTCACTCCGGGTCCACCATGCAACAGCAATACCTTCATGGTTGGATTATTCCCAACGCGTTTCGTCCAGACATTGAACGTACCTGATTCCGTTTGAATGGGAATCATTTTCACCCCACCACTCAATTTGTCATCGCGATTGCTGTAATCTAGGTAAGTGCTTTTGGGCGAAGGCTTTTCAACTGGAATGGGTGCTTCGGCGCAGCCAATAAGGAAAAGTAGAGGAAGTGCAACCAAGATGTTTTTCATAGGTTGAAATGTACATAATAATCTATATTTCGTGCCGGTCTGGAGCTTTTATACCGAAAATCACTCTTGAGTGTATCAAATTCCTTTTTCATTCGTCTTATCCTCAAGTGAGTGATCTACCAGAGACAACTTTAGCCATGAAAGCCATCTACCTCTCCCAATACGGCTCCCCAGAAGACCTTCAAATCAAGGAGGTTGAAAAGCCTATCCCGAAAGACAACGAGGTGCTTATTGCTGTGAAAGCCGCAACGGTGAACGATTTTGACTGGAGCTTGGTGCGCGGGAAACCACGTTTGTACAGACTGATGTTCGGATTGAGAAAACCGAAGTCAAAAATGCGCATCCCAGGAATGGAGGTTGCGGGCGAAGTGGTTGAATTGGGGTCCAAAGCCACGCAGTTTTCAGTGGGTGATCGGGTGTACGGAGATACTTCAGATTTCGGTTTTGGAAGTTTCGCAGAGTATTTCGCCATCAATGAAAAGGCCTTGACCAAGATGTCTTCGAAGATGTCATTCGAAGAGGCGGCGGCACTCCCACATGCTTCATTGCTTGCGCTACAGGGGCTTCATCGCATTGCTAATTTGAAAGAAGGTCAAAAAGTGCTTGTCAATGGCGCGGGAGGCGGCGTAGGTTCTTTTGCTTTGCAATTAGCGAAGTTGAAGAACTGTGAGGTGACGGGAGTTGATACGGGTGAAAAGCTGGAAACAATCAAGCGCTTTGGCTTTGACCATGTCATCGATTACAAGCAAGAGGATTTCACCAAGAACGGAGAGAAATACGACGTGGTACTTGATTGTAAAACCAATTTCTCAGCGAAAGCATATTTGAGAAGTCTCACGTCAAATGGCATCTATGTAACGGTAGGCGGACAACTATCTAAACTGGCTCAGATTCATTTCTTGGGAAGGTTTTTCGCCGCAGGGAGTAAAAAAAGATTGAAAGTATTGGCGCTCAGGTCAAACAAAGGGCTTGATGAAATCAACACCCTTTTTGAGCAAGGAAAACTAGTGTGTTTGATTGATGGGCCGCACCCTCTAGCCGAAGCGGGTAAGCAAATACGAAGGTTTGGTGAAGGGCAGCATACGGGAAAAGTAGTACTGAAAGTAAATCAGTAGGCGTGGAACATAATCAGGACTTTTAAAGTCATGGTTTGGAAGATAATCAGAAAAATTTCGCACGAAATAAATACATTAACATTCCTTTTCGAATAGATTAATTAAATTTATGGTTCGGAATGCACGAAAAGATCAAGTCATATTATCCAATGTCACGTCAATTGCAAGTATGTGCAGGCCTCTTGTTTATACTCATGGTTTTTATTGCGGCAGAAAAAGGATATTGTCTTTGGGACGAAGTGCAACAAGATCAGATAGAACTATCTGAGAACGCTGATTCAGACAAAGACAAGGAAGATAATTCTGAAGAAGATAGTGATGATTTTGTCCACTTCACAGCATCCTTGAATCAATTGATAAACAGGGGCACAATGGCGCTGTGCCTTGCGTCTTTTAGGCTGGCACAAAGCAGGTCAGACGTGTTTACCCCGCCTCCCGAGGCCTAGTTTCTTTTAGTCCTCAGCACTGGCGAAAGCCATCTTAGTTTGCTCTCATTATTCATTGTGATGTTGCGTTTACTGAACGAACACACACCGCGCCTATTCACAAAGACGCTCAATTCTCATGTATGTCTAATAAAAATAAGGAAGGCTTTTTCGCTAATTTGAAGCACGATTTACCAGCCAGTTTAGTTGTGTTTTTAGTGGCTATGCCGCTTTGTCTAGGCATTGCCTTGGCGTCAGATGCCCCTCCATTTTCTGGAATTATTGCTGGAATTGTAGGTGGAACGATCGTTGCTTTAATCAGTGGCTCGTCCCTCGGAGTGAGTGGTCCCGCTGCCGGATTGGCTGTGATCGTAGCCAGTGCCATCGGTGAATTGGGATTCCATACTTTTCTGCTCGCAGTTATTTTTGCCGGGATACTTCAAATTCTGTTTGGTATTTTGAAAGCAGGTGTTGTTGGGTACTACTTCCCATCAGCGGTCATTAAGGGGATGTTGGCAGGAATCGGGATACTGATTGCGCTCAAACAGATTCCCCATGCATTAGGAGATGACGCTGATCCTGAGGGGGATTTTGAGTTCATGCAAGTAGACGGACAAAATACGTTCACAGAGTTAATTCAAGCCTTTGATAGCTTTCATATTGGCGCGATTGCGATTGCAGCTTTTTCATTATTGGTGCTCATTATCTGGGAACAGCCATTCATGAAAAAGCGTTCATTTACCAATATAATTCAAGGTCCGTTGGTGGTTGTTGCTGCAGGAATTGGTTTTAATTTCTTATTCCAAGGGTCGGAGGAATTAGGACTCAGAAGGGACATGCTTGTTAATATTCCATTGTCTGATTCTGTGACTTCTTTTCTTGGTCATTTTGAATTTCCTAATTGGTCTGAATTAGACAATCCGCGGGTGTATGCCATTGGTTTTATCATGGCTTTGGTAGCGAGTTTAGAAACACTTTTATGTGTAGAGGCAACAGATAAGTTAGATCCTGAAAAGAAGATCACCCCAACCAACAGAGAGCTCTTTGCACAAGGAACAGGAAACATTTTTTCTGGCTTGATAGGGGGGTTACCAGTGACTCAAGTAATTGTACGAAGTTCTGCCAACATTCAGTCAGGAGGGAAGTCCAAGGCTTCAGCATTCTTCCATGGAATCTTACTGATTGGGACGGCATTTGCTATTCCTGATGTCCTAAACATGATTCCGAAAGCGAGTTTGGCTGGAATCCTCTTGGTAGTGGGTTATAAGCTGGCGAAACCATCTCAATTCAAGGCGATGTACAAGCAAGGGCTCGCTCAGTTTCTACCTTTTATCATCACCATTTTGGGGATCGTGTTTACTGATTTGCTCATTGGAATATCACTAGGGGTTTCCGTAGCTGTGGTCCAACTATTGTGGAACAATTATAAGACGCCTTATCATTTTGATCCAAGTAAAGTTGAAGCAGGAAAGGCAATCGTTATTGAGCTTTCTGAAGACGTGAGCTTCTTGAACAAAGCGGGGATCATGCACACATTGGACTTGATTCCCCACAATTCAGAATTGGTGATTGATGCCCATAAAACACAAACCATTCACGCTGATGTGATCGAAATAATTAAAGAATTTAGAGTCACAGCCAAGCTGCGGGACATTAACTTGAGGCTGATAGGATTTGAACGCTTAGGTCTTGCCAATCAAATTGAGAAGCTAGAAAAATCTATGGAAAAGCGCGCTGAGAATGTTAGTTAACCTAAACAAAAGAATATAAAAGAAGCCCTGACGAGTATAACTAGCCAGGGCTTCTTTGTTACCTACTTTAGGGGACCTCTATCTATTCGCTCATGGACTGTGCAATTTCTTCTGCACTTGCGGTAGAAATTTCGATGGCTCTTTTTAAATTCATACTGCGTTAGTTCTCAATCAAGTAGCTACGGCTATTATCTTTCGAATTGCCTTGTCTGAATTCAAAATAGCGCATCGACAGTCTCACTCGGAATAAATAGAGGTCCCCTTTACTCTTTATTTAGGAAGTAATACCGAATCAATAATATGAACAACCCCATTAGATGCCTGCACGTCTGGTTGTGTAACAGCACTCACATTGCCAGATTCGTCTGTAAGCAATACGGTTCCATTTTGAAGTGTAGCAACCAAAGAGGCTCCACTTATCGTTTCAATCTTAAAAGACCCTCCGGAGTTTTGAATAGCGCCTACAACAGCCTCCGCATTGAACTTTCCTGCTACCACATGGTAGGTTAAAATCTTAGTCAGTTGCTCTTTATTTTGTGGCTCAAGCAAACTTTCTACCGTTCCTTCTGGAAGTTTATTGAAAGCAGCATTAACGGGTGCGAACACTGTAAACGGGCCTGTACCTTGCAAAGTTTCTACCAATCCAGCAGATTTTAACGCAACCACCAAGGTCGAAAATTGATCATTTCCTAAGGCGATGTCAACAATATCAGTAGAAAGAGTGTTATAAGACATAGAATGAGAAGTATTTTTGTTTGAACTTCCGCATTGCGCATTTGAGGCGAAGGCAAAAAGAGAACAAACAGTGAATGCAAAAATGAACTTGGTTTTCATACAATTTGTGTTTATTGATTTATATACTATTTACGCTGCCCATGAAGGGTTTAGATCACGGTTGATTGTTAACGCGTGTTAAATGATTAAAAGACCTTACCAAGGAATTGAAACCAATAGAAGAACATATAATTCAGTTACTAAGATCAGACCGGAGGGAAGCCGTTTCTAAGATTCATGATCACTATGCTGATACGCTTTATGGCGTTGTCTTCAGTATGCTTGGTGATGAAGCTCTGTCAAAAGATGCACTTCAAGAATGCCTAATTAAGGTCTGGAAAAACGCCGGCTCATTTGATCATAAGAAAGCAAGACTCTTTACATGGTTACTTCGAATTGCCCGCAATACAGCCATTGATAAACTGCGAGTTGAAGGAAGGCGAAGTGAGGTGATGATCCAAAACCAGGATTCAAACGTAAATAAAGTAGAGCAAGGGTTAAATATTGACCACATAGATATTCATAAACACATTCATGAGCTGGATGTGAAGTATTCAAAAGTGATTTACGCGTTATTCTTTCGCGGCCTTACCCAAGAAGAAGCAAGTAAGTCACTCGAAATACCAGTAGGCACCGTCAAGTCGCGCTTGCGAATTGGCTTGAGAGAATTAAAATCAATTTATCAAGATCCGTTGGTTCTTTTGATACTAATGGAACTTTGGAAGTAATGAAACAGGAAGAAATCATATCATTTTTAGAATCAGGAGCCCTAGAAAGCTTCCTGCTTGGCATGTGCTCTGAAAAAGAGGCAAAAGCCATTGAGCAGTTGATTCAAAAGCACCCTGAGGTGCGAAAAGCTTATGATGAATTGCAGGCTGAAGTAGAGCAGTTTTCCAACCAGTTCAGTCAATCTGCGCCCCAACATAGCAAAGAAGATGTATTGGGCCAGATTGATCAATTCATCTCTAGCTCACGTGACCAAATTACTGCTTCACCTGTGGGGAATAGTAGATTTAGAATTTCTAACATTGCCGCAGCCGTTGCTGTGCTCATCATTGGAAGCTACGCCGCCTATATGACCATTCAATTCAATGCTGCAGCAAGTCACAATGCTCATTTAATAGAACGCGCTGTAGAACTTGAAAACCAAGTGAAGACGCAGCAAAAAACAATAGCAGAGGTTGAAGGATTAACGTCAATTGTAGTTACCCCGAATACTCAAAAAGTCATTCTGAAAGGACAAGTAGATTTAGAAGAGCTCGTTGTTCAGGCATTTTGGAATAACCAGCAGGAAAAGGCGCTCTTGCATGCCAGCAACCTTCCAGAACTTCCTCAAGACAAATGCTACCAGCTTTGGGCAGACGTAGATGGAGAAATGGTCAGTGTTGCGGTTCTGAAAGAGTCTGATGTTCCCGTTGAGGCGCAGTTTTTAGTGAATGCCTCAAGCCTAAACATTACCATTGAACCAGCAGGCGGGAATGACCACGCCACCGTAGCAACTTTGGTGGCTTCAATTTCGCTTGGCGCTTAATACGCAATACTGAATCTAGTAGTAGCTAAAAATCCGTTCTTTTCTAACCGCAGAATGTACATGCCCGCAGGCAGATCATCTAAATCAATGCGCTCCCCTTCTGACGTTCCCCACTGAACAGACCTACCCAAATGGTCATGAATTTCAAAGTTGAATTGACCGCTCAAATACCCAAAACTGTCAATGTGAATCGTTGAATTCGAGACAGAAGGATTTGGGAAAACAGATAGTTGGTCAGCGTTTATTTCTTTCAGCTGTTGAATGATTTCGAAATGGCGACTTAACAAGAATAAGCGAATGCTCTCTACACTTTGCACCCAAGCATTTCTGCTTTGAGGAAAACCCCATCTGGCAATTTGATACTCAACCAATGGAGCCATTTTTTCAAGGTTTAAATCAAGTTGCTCTAGCAGATTATCTATGGCGAAATTAGACCCCAAAAGCTCAACCATGCGGGTTGTAAATTGTGTTCTGAACCCCTCATTTTGCATCAATTTGCTAAAGAGAATGCGGTAATCTTCTTCTGCTAAACTAGGATAAAACTGTTCTATGCTCTCTTGCTGGAACTCATTGAAACAAGCGTCACAGTCAAAGAAATAATAGCGCAGAGGTGCAGAGGGTTCTTCACTGAACCAAGCCTTTACATTCTTAATAGGCCAGTCCCAATTTGCGAAGAACAATTGAACACAATGGTAGTCAATGAGTGAAGCCAAATCAACGCGCTCCTCTATCCAGTCGTAATTCGCATTGAGCGTTAAATCATTGTCTCTTGCAAAATCTAAAATAGCCCGGTAGTGCGCAGGTACCTCATCATCAACAATAATAACATCGTCGTCATTAATGTCGTAATGGCTTTCAGGGTAATGGTCATCCATGCTTTCCTGTAAGGAATAGACGCCCCAAAATTCGCCATTAAGAAAGACCAAACACGTCTTTGAACTGGGCGCATCTACATTCAAATCCTGAACAAGATTCATGGCGAAATGATCTGTCATCATGCTGGATATGAAGTCAGTATGTGGTGTTCTCAAGTTGAGCCTTTCAAACTCTTCAACTGCTTCTGAAGGAAAGAATACATTTTCGAAGTCGTCATCATCATCATATTCTTTTCTGCCGAAAAACTTGAATGACTTTTGTGGAGAATAGCGAGAAGAGTTGCCGCGAATGCGTAACCCCATGTTCTGTTCAAGCTTCAATGATTTACTCTCATCGAAGTAAGCCAACGTCGCTTCGCGCTCCCAAAGGCGACCTCTATAGGCGAAGTTTTCTCCCGTTAATCCGTTGCCGTAAATACCTTCTTCGCCAAAGAGTGATTCGTCTGAAGTCGAAATGGAAACAATAGGAATATCAAAATCTCTGAACGCAGAATTCCCGATGAAGTAAACGCGCCTGTCAATTGGTGAAACCGGACAGCCAAAGACGAAGGCTTGAAGTGCAATAGAATGCGCTGTTTCTTGATCCCCAGACGGGACCAAATATTGGTCAGAGGCCGCAATGTAAGACAACTCTGTTTGCGTGCTATTGGATGAGTTGAGCGTTAGCCCTTCAGACGGCCATTCTGAGGAAGCGGCTTTTGGCGCGATGCCTGAGAAAGTGTAATTAACAGAAACAGAGGGGTCTGTTGAATTCACTAACTCAAGTTCTGATTGATTATAAAACCCAGATGAAGGGGAGATTTGAATTGATTGTTCCTGAAACACATACTGGTCTGAAGCATTCTCGTCACCTGGTGTGGGGTTAAAAAAATGGACCTGAGACGGAAATGAGCCACCTCTTCCAAAGCTCATGCCATCAGGAATGCACACCCAATGCAGCGAAGAAATTACGGCGTCATCTGAATTGACCAATTCGAGGCTGCTAGACTGTTGATTGATGTATGCAAGCGTAGGCTTTTTGAATCCGAACAAAGCATCATCGATGCCAATCACCTTATAGCCACCAGCCTCTATTAGAATAGGGTCAAGCGATAGATTAATCCCTCCGTCTAAAAAACGAAGACGCCAATTTTCAAGCAAATAGGTTTCTTCTGTTGGATTGTATAGTTCAATCCATCCTTCAGTTTCACCACCCTCAGCTTTTGAGTATTCATTCAACAGAACAAATTGTGCATATCCGCCGAAAGCACAAAAAGAAAGACAGAAGATGGCGATGAACTTTTTCATTAATCAAAGAGAATTCCAATGTGGACCAATAATCCTATTTGATCTTGTTCGATCGAGTAGGTTTTGCCTGCTTCGCTGCTGTATGTGAGCGTTGAGTTATGGAAGGTTGTTGAAATGGAGGGCTGAAGTATGAAGCAATCTAGAATGGGATATGACCATTTTGCTCCAAGTGTTACAAACATACTCCCAGACATTTCATAGCGCCAGTTAATGTCTTCAATTTCTGACTTCGCAAAGGTGTAACCTGTTTCAATTAAGAAACCAGAGGCTTTGAGCTTATCTTGTTTTAAGTGAAATGTCAATCCTATTGGGTAGAACGTATTTCCAGAAAAATTATTTATCCCTGCCATAACGCCTACGCTTGAAGCGTTTAAAACACTTCGCTGTACAATCGCTTTGAAGGAACTACCTGATGCGTAATTGAACTGGTGTGGAGAAAGGTTTGTGCCAAAAATATAGCCTGCTGCAAATGCAGGTTGAAACTTTTTCTTTTGGGTTGTCTGAGCTGTCATCATCATGCTCACGGCAAGCAGAAAAATCAAAAGTCCCGCTTTGAGGGTTTTGTAATTCGGCATGTTTAGCAGTTTGTATTAGCAAAGGTAAGCGACCGGCTTTTTAGGCCACCATAGAATTAGCTAAAAAAGGCAAATACAGATTTGAATCATCCTTATTTCAGTTGAGTTGACAATGTGCCAATGCTTAAGGGGGACCTCTATTTATTCCGAATGAGGCTGTCGATGGGCTATTTTGAATTCAGACAAGGCAATTCGAAAGATAATAGCCGTAGCTACTTGATTGATAATTAACGGAGTATGAATTTAAAAAGAGCCATCGAAATTTCTGCCGCACGTGCAGTAGAAATTGCAGAGTCCATGAGCGAATATATAGAGGTCCCCTAAGGTCTTTAGTGCACCACTCACGAGGCAGTAGGAATGCATCACCTTAGAAGGGTTCTTTGAGTTGCTTTTGTTCGCTTGGCAATTAATACCCAATTGTAAATCGTGTTGTAGCCAAGAAACCATTCTGCTCTAACCGTAAAATGTACATGCCTGGAGGCAAGTCAATCAATTCAATGCCCTCATCTTCTGAAGCTCCCCAGTGAACAGTCTTCCCCATTAGGTCATGGATTTCAAAGTTGAACGGGCTTGTGAACTGGCCATAGCTTTCTATTTGAATTACTGAATTGGGCGCAGAAGGATTTGGAAATACACGCAGTTCGTTGGCGTTTATTTCTTCCAGTTGTTGAAGGAACTCAAAATGGCGCATCATCAAGAACAAGCGAATATTTGCCACATTGTCTTCCCAAGCGCTTCTGCTCTGAGGAAACCCCCAGCGTGCAATTTGGTAGTCAACCAATGTTGCCATTTTGGCTCTGCTTTCATCCAACTGTTCAAGCAAGTTGTCTACGGAAAATTCTGTGCTAAGAAGCGCTACCATTCGCCTGGTAAATTGGGTTCTGAACCCTGTATTCTGCATTAATTTGCTGAACAAAACTTTATAATCTTCAGTGGCTTGCTCAGGGTAAAATTGCTCAATGCTCTCTTGTTGAAACTCATTTAAGCAGGCATCACAATCAAAGAAGTAGTAACGGAGTGGGGCTGATTCCACATCACTATTCCACACCTTCACATTCTTTTCCGGCCAGTCCCAATTGGCGAAGAACAACTGTGCTGCATAGTAATCTATCAAAGAGGGTAGGTCTACCCGCTCTTCAATCCAATCATAGTTTGTACTCAAGGTCAAATCATTGCTTTGAGCATAGTTCAAAATGGCTTGATAGTACTCAGGCACTTCGTCATCAAACATAATTACATCATCATCATCGATGTCGTAATGACTCTCCGGGTAATGCTCGTCCATGCTTTCCTGTAATGAATAAACGCCCCAAAATTCGCCATTCAGAAAGAGCAAACATGTTTTGGAATTGGGCGCATCTACATTCAAGTTTCTGACCAGTTGCATTGCGAATTGATCTGTCATCAAACTCGTGAGGTAATCTGTATGTGGTGTTCTCAGATTCAGGCGCTCAAATTTTTCAATGTTTTCAGAAGGAAAGAAAACGTTCTCAAAATCATCAGCGGTGTCATACTCATTTCGCGCGAAGAGCTTAAAGGATTTTTGAGGAGCATAGCGTGAACCGTTTCCGCGTATGCGGATGCCTATGTTCTGCTCAAGTTTCAATGTTTTATTCTCATCAAAATAGGCCATAGTAGCAGCGCGTTCCCAAAAGCGCCCTTTGAAAATGAAGTTTTCTCCAGAGAACCCATAGCCGTATATGCCATCTTCCCCAAACAGGCATTCATCATCTGTAGAAATGGAAATAACAGGAACATCGATGTCTCTAAAAGCAACGTTGTTGAGAAAGTAAACTCTGCGGTCTACGGGTGAAACCGGACAGCCAAATTCGAAGGCCTGAAGCGCAATGGTGTGGGCCGTCTCTTGTGTTCCAGAAGGACCCAAGTGCTCATTGGAAGCAGGAATGAATGACAATTCTGTTGTGGTGCTGTTGGCTGCGTTTAAGGTTAAACCTTCAACTGGCCATGCGGCCGAAGTGAGGTTGGGGGCGGCCTCCGTGAGCGTGACACGAACAGCGGTAGAAGGATCTGTAGAATTCATAATTTCAAGCGAAGCCTGATGCGTGGGAAAGTTGAATTGTTGTTTCCTGAAACACATGGATGTCTGAAGCATTCAGCGCACCAGGTGTAGGCTCAAGAAAGTGAACTTGAGACGGAAAGGAGCCACTTCGTCCATAACTCATAGCTGCTGGAATGCAAACCCAATAGAGTGAAGAGATGACTTCGTTACTCGCGTTTAGCAGCTCAATGCGCGTGGTCTGTTGGCTAACATGAGCGGTAATGGAGGTTGAAAAACGCAGTGCTGCGTCACTGATGGAAATCACTTCATAAGCACCCGCTTCAATGGTAACTGCCGCAAGCGCAATTGCAGAATCGGCCCCATTTAAGCGCAGTTTCCAGTTCTCAAGAAAGTAATCTTCTTCTGTTGGATTGTAAAGCTCAAACCAACCTTCCTCGTCAGTGTTTTCTGTTTGGGCATATTCATTCAAAAGAACGAACTGCGCCTTGGCTCCTATGCTGCAGAATATACTAAAGAAGATGGCAAAGAGTTGTTTCATTAATTCAATAAAATGCCAATGTGAACTTTCAGCTCACTGCGGTCTTTGTGGTCTGCGAAAATCCCGTTTTAGTTTGAAGGAAATGACGCATCAGAAATAGATTGAGCTTATAAAGATAACGGAGCCATGAATACGAACCCTACTGAGGTCATGAAAAAAGACAGCTAAGCATTTCAATCAGCTGTGCATTGCTTCATCAGATCAACTATTGCACCTCTTTGGCTTTCAGTGTTTGCATGTCGAAATGCTTCCTGAAAAATTCATCACACCACAGGCAAATGTTTTGCAATTCATTGGTGCGCTCTTGTGCATATTCTGCCGAAATACCAATGCTCTCACCCATGCTGATAGGGTCACCCAAATTGATTTTCTGGAAAATAGGAGAGTCTACAACCCGGTCCATCACGTCTACAATCTTTTCTTTGCGGGCATCACCCATGGCGCGCACTGTTCCCGGACAGCATGGATTAACAGCCCATAACTGAATGGAGATTTCTTGTGGAATGCCTTCGGCCCCGCTTAAAAAACCAACACCGCCTGACAGTACATTGCAGAAGTTATGTGAAGGATCTTTCTTCCAAATGTTCTTCTGCATGGCGCGTCCTCTGGCCCAGTTTCCACCCAACCAAATGTCTTCTGTTGCGCCCCAATAACCCCAACTGAGCTTTTTGTTGGTGAGGTAGGTGTCTGTTTCAATGAGCGGATCTTTGTCTTCACCATCAACCCCTTTTGATTCGAATAAGTCAGCCAGTTCAATCAATCTGTTTCCCGCTGCTTTATGGTAACGGTCAATACTGGCAATGTCAAAGCGTGTAACCCCTTTTTCAATTAACGTTTCTAGTCGCTCTTCATTCAATAGATCACCGTTCGTTTGCAGCATGATCTGCGTTTTTGAACCGTACTTTTCATTCAGCCTATCCAAGATGGAATACAACAACTTCCGATCAGCCAAGGGTTCGCCCCCTGAAAGAATGATGCGACCAACACTGGGGGGTAAGTTCTCAATGATTTGCATGCATTCTTCTTCTGAGATGCGCGCGCCATTCGGTCCAGACGAGTTGTAGCAATGATCGCAATGGTCATTGCAAAGCTGTGTAAACACCCAATAAATGGATTGTATGTGATCGAATTGGCTCATTGAGCGTTGTTTTTTAAGTTATTCCAAAATGTAATTTCCTCCTTTACGCCTGAAACGGGGTCAGATGTAAACGCGTGCAAATCTGAATAGACGGTCAGTTTCCCAGCCTCCATTCGGGCGAATTGATCTCCAATCACAAGCGCCTCTTTCAAGTCATGTGTGATAAACAAAGACGTCAAATCAAATTGCTTCGCTAGCTTCAAATAGAACTGTTGCATCTCACTGCGTGTTCCTGCGTCCAAACTGCCAAATGGCTCATCTAGCAGCAGCACCTTTGGAGCAATCACCAGCGCCCGCCCAAAAGCAACTCGCTGTTTTTGTCCGCCACTAAGTTCCCTGGGCAATTTCTTGCCATGCGCTTCCAGCCCAAGTGCAGCAAGCATCTCTTTTACTTTTCGTGCTATACTGACCTTCTCTTCTTTGCGAATGCGAAGCCCGAAAGCAATGTTTTCGAAGGCCGACAAATGCGGGAAAAGTGATGGTTCCTGACTCAAATACACAATGCCTCTTTTCTCAGAAGGCACCTTCGTTAAATCTAGGCCTTCAACCAAAACGCTCCCTTCGTCAGGAACAATCAATCCGGCAATGGCTTTAAGCAAAGTTGTCTTGCCACAGCCTGAAGCACCCAGCACGCTCAAGGTCTGCCCTTGTGCACAACAAAGGTCGATGCCTTTGAGCACGAAAGCATCACCAAATTGTTTCACTATGTTTTTTACTTCAAGCATTGCCAATGTTCACTTTTCGAATGAGCAATAAAGCGATAAATGGGGGTGAAATTAATAACAACGAAGCTACGGCAGCCACGGCTATATTTCCCTCTTGCAGGTACCGAAAAACGTCTACCGTCAACGTTTTAATCTGTCCTACTCCAATGTACTGGGTCAGCCCGTATTCGAACCAGCTGAACAGAAAGAGCTGAATCAAGGCAATGCGCAGTAGTCCTTTCGCCGCAGGCAAATGCACCTTCCAAAGCAATACCCAATCACTGGCTCCCAATGTCCTGGCGGCGTCATCAACCGTTTTTCGCTCTGTGTTCCAGAATGTGCTGAACAACAAAAATGCATAGGGAATTCCAATCAACAGCTGGGCGAGGAATACTCCAAACCAACTTGCTGAAAGGGTCGCCGCGATGAAGAAATACTGAAAATTGGCGGCCAAAATTACAGGGGCTGTGCAAAACGGAATCAGACTGATCCACAGCAAAAGTGTCCTGCGTTTTCCCATTAAGAGGTATGAAATAAAGTACCCCAAGAGCGTGCTTACGCATGAAACAGCCAACGCTAAAAGTGCAGATGAAAGCAAGGTTGCCAGCCCTGAAGTGGAGCCAGACCCCAGTAAGATCCCCCAAGCATTCAGTCCCCATTCAGGCAGCACTTGAGGGAATTCCCAACCGGCTGAAAAGGCCATGATTCCTATAAATGTGATGGGCGCTAAAAAGAGCAACGCTAAGGCCCAAGGAGTGAGTTTACGCAGCATACCTCTTGTTGATTAAGCGCACCAAAAGGTAGGCGATGAATACAATGAAGAGCGCGTAAAAGGCAGACATGGCATAGCCAACCGGGATGCTTGACAGGCTGTACCCGCGAATCTTGTCTATGATGACCAACGCCACGGGCCTAATTTTTTGTCCGCCCAGCAGCAAGGGCACTTCGTATGTTCCCATAACAAAGACGAACCAAATGACAATCAACGGCGCATTTTGGCGCACCACCAGCGGACGAATTACCCGCTTCATAAAGGAGCTCATTGAAGCGCCTAGGGTAGTAGAAGCCTCCTGCAAAATCTTCATCTTTTGTGATTGTGCTGAAGTGAGAAAGAGCAACAGGAAGAACGGAAAGGCCAAGAACACATGGGTAAGCCAAACGCCCACGCCCAGCGTGTCATTAATGAGTACAGGGAAGTCTGATGGGTCATTCACCAAGTGAACCGCACTTAAAAAACGAGCGGCAAACCCGGTGTTCGCCAAAAGTAAAAACCCAAAGAAGGCCGCCACAATTGGAGGAATTCCCAATGGGATGAGGTAGAACCAAGGGAGCACCCCATTTTTCAATCTGGTGAAAAGGATTTTCAGTAAAACCAATGCAATTCCTACTGCTGCGGCAATGGCTGTGCCTGCCAAAAGAAGGGTGTACAAGATTGATTGTACCATACGTCCTTCATTGAACATGCTGGCCCAATGTGCCGTGGTAAAATGTGCTTCAGCATTGCCCAATCCAACCAACCCGGTGCTTACAGACAAGGCATAGCCAATCCCCAGAAAGGTGGGAATCACAATGCAAAGCATGAACAGCGTTATGGCCAGTTTTTGGGTCATTCTTCGATCACGTAGGTTCTAAAATCTTCGTACAACCGAATCATGTATTCGGGTGCCGGCTCCTGAATGGCATAGGGCGCAATGCTGTCCCGCGAGGGGGCGTATTGACGGTTGTTCAATTTGGCAATTTCATTTTCATACGCTACCGGGAGCAGGCTCAAATCTAAGACGGTCCCATCTCCCCAGACATTTGGGTCAGCCTTTTTCAGCTGCGCATCTGGAGAAATCATGAAGTTGATCACGGCCTCGGCTCCTGCGGCATTCTTGGCGTTTTCCACAATGCCTAGGTAGTGCGAATTTTGAATGGTTCCGCCTTCCAATACATACGCCCTGCTTTGAGGAGGAAGCACGCCTTGAATAACTTTGTTCTCTACTTCACCGTCATTGTTGCTCATGGTAAACCACAACTCTCCGTTGCTGAAAAGCTGATGCATGGGCGCAACAGAAGCAGGAAAGGTGTTCCCTTCACGCCAGAAATAGGGCTTGATGCGATTGAGGTAGGCCCACAATTCCCTTGACAGTTCCATGTACATAGCTTCATTGAAGCCCCCGTCTAAAGCTGCTTTGTTCCCGGCCATGTTCACCAACAACGACTTCAGGAAAGTCATGCCTGTGAAGTCTGAACTGAACGTAAATTTACCCGGATTAACTTTCACCCATGCTTCAAGTTCTGCAAGTGTTTTGGGGGGCGAAGCCACTTTCTCTGAGTTATAGATCAGGCACATTTGTACATTCCCCCACGGACATTCATATCCGTCTGTGGGCTGCTGAAAATCCTGTGAAATGAACGGATTGTTCCAATTGATGTACTTGCTGTTGGGCAAGTCATTGGTGAACGGACCGTGAAGGGCATCCATCTGCTTCAACTGGAAGAAGGTTTCGCCATTGATCCACATCATGTCAATGTCGCTGGTTGCAACATTCGCTTGTTGTTCAGCCAAAATCGAACTCACTACTTGAGGTCCCTGTCCGCTTGAAATGTTCAAGGTGATTCCCAGTTCTTCTTTGACCTTCGGCACCACATAGTCAGACATGTACGCATTGATGAACGGGTCACCTTGCCACATCATCATTTGAACGGTAGAACCTTTGGCTTGGGTGGTTTTTTCTTCCCAAGTCAATGGAGCTGGATCCTGCGCTAAAGGGTGCTTTTCAGAAGCAGAACTGCCGCATCCTGACAAGAAAGCCAAGATGCAGCAGAGGGTACTTATGTTTTTGATTTTCGTCATAAATTAGAAACTGTATCGCAATCCAAACTGGAACTGACGGGGAGGAGCGCTGTTTCTGCGCACCAACAATCCTGAGTCAGCAGGTCCAACTTGAATTTGATTGCTTTGACTTGCGTTGTTGCTGTATCCACTCAAGTTTTCTGCATTCATGAGGTTAAAGATACTCGCTGTAATTTGCAATGCGCCGTTGTTGTCTTTGAACGGAATGGAATAATTCAAGCTCAGATCGAACGTGGTGGCCCAAGGCAAGCGGTCACTATTTCTTTCTTCTCCAGGTGAACGATCACTGTTTCCAACATAGGCATCACCAAAGGCGCGTCCGTCTCCATTCAGGTCAGTTGTTCCATACAACAAGGCATCTGGAATGCGGTTGATTGGCTGTCCGCTCTGGAGCAACGCCGCTAGCGTAGCAGAGAAGTTTTTGAACGGATAGTACGTGACAAATGAGTTGATTACGTGCGTTCTGTCATTGATTGAAGGACCCCATTCAGCTCCAAAATCATTGGAATCCATCGCTCTAAAGTTGATGTCTTCTGTGTTGTTTTCAAGCAATGAGACGGTGTAGACTAAACGGAAAGAGTAGTTGTCTTCACCACGGCCTTTGTTCATGGTGAAACTCGCTGCGTAATAGCGTGAGCGTCCCCCTGATTCTGTCATGATCACGTTTCTTGCAATGCCGCGAAGGGTATCACCATTTGAAGCCAACGCATAAGTGCCGTTGGCATCATTGAAGATGGGGACCGGACGTGAAAGGTCAGCTTCATCAGCCGGACGAACTTCTACGTTATCAGGGTCAATGTCATACGCTTCAGGTGCGTTCAAGTTGCGCACACGAAAGAGGTTGTGGCTTTGGTTGTGCACCAAATCCACATAAAACAAGGTGTTTTTCTTCACTTGGTACTGGTATCCCAAAGTGAATTGGTGTGAGTACGGATTGTCATATCCATCTGGATTGATCACACGCAATTCGTTCTGAAAAATACTTTCGCTTTGGTCTTGCAATTGTTCCGCTTGCGGCCCGTCTAAATAGGCAACATCGTTAAATGTTCCACCAATGTTTCCGGCGTTCGTAATTGCTGAAATGTCAGTGTCTTCTGGCAGCACGCCCAAGCTTACAAGCTCCTGTAACTGGCGTTGGTAGTCTGCAGAAGTTGAGTTGAATTGAAGGGCATCACTGTACAACGCATACAGAATTTTCTCATAGAACAATCCGTATCCACCTCGAATAGCGCTGCGTGGACTCAACTTGTAGTTGAAGCTCAAACGTGGGGCAACGTTGTTGAAATCACCCTCTGAGTTGCCCCCTTTTGAAAGATCGTCATAGTCATAACGAATTCCGATGTTCACATTCAGTTTGCCACTCACATCTATCTGATCTTCGGCATAAAAGCTGTAAATATTTTGATTTCCCTCAAAGGCTGCTTGGCGCAATTCAACGCCGTAGTTCAATACTTCAACATCGCTAGGAATGTTGTTGATATCCAATCCAGCGCCTAAATTCTGTGCACTTAACACATTCAATTGGTCTTGGGTCAATTTCACCGTGTAGCTTCCATTCGGGTTGCCTCCACCAAACAGGGCGAAGGACGAAAGTTTCGCTTGTGCGCCAATCTTAATGGTATGTCGGTCTCCGTAAATGGTGAATTTTTGGTGAATCTGGTGTGTGTTTTCAGTGTCTGCGAATCGGTATCCCGGGTGTCCTAGAATAGCAATGGATTGTTCGGAAGGATCCAAGACGGTCACGTTTGGACTTTCAGGATTGTTCGGCTCAGCATAGTCCCAAAGGAACCTGCCATAGAGGTAATTTGTTTCCGATGTCCAGTTTGAACCGAAGTAAGTTTGACGCGTTGCGATGTTCAATGAGTTTCGGGTTTGCGTATTTCCTGCTGACGCGAAGGTCACCCCGCCATCTAATCCGCCACCTTGTCTTTCAATCCCAACAATTCCAGCATTGACGCGCACCATTGAATGGAATTTATCACTCCAATGGTGATCAAGTCTTCCACTCAAGTAAGTAAACTCATTCTTTCCTTGGATGGTCGTATTCACTCCCAAAGCAGGTGAGTTCAGCAAATTGTCTTTGATGTCTCGTGTGTGTTCAGCATTGATGTAGTAGAATGTTTTGTTTTCTTTCAATGCGCCTCCTAGGCCAAAACCAGCTTGATGACGTTGAAATCCGTCTTTCACTTGATTCCCAGAAAGGTCTCTTTGTGCGAAGCGCGATTCAGCGTCCAGCGCCGCACCCGGACGTGTAATATAAAACACCTCACCCGTTTCTTTGTTGCTTCCACTTTTGGTAGTGATGTTGATGACACCATTCGCAGTGTTTCCGAATTCAGCTGAGAAGTTGTTGGTCAGCACCGTGATGTTTTCAGTGAATCCTACAGGAATATTGAAACGCTGTCCGCCCAAGAAATTCTCATTGTTGTCCATCCCATCAATCAGGTAATTGGTGAAGAGCGAATTGGCTCCGTTGATGGCTACGTTTGGCGCTTCAGGATAGAAGCCCGTTGCTTGCGTGATGTTCGGAAGTCTGTATAAAGCTCTTGTGATATCACGTCCTTCCAACGGGATTTCATTGATTTCCTTTGCAGTAAGCTCACTAGAAACTTCCGCATTTCGCGTATTGATTTGTGTTGCAACGCTTTGTCCGGCGGCCACTTCGGCTTCAGCCAGCGCTACATTCTTCTGCTCATAAACGAGGATAGAAACGGAGGCGTCTTCATTGGAGCGAATGTTGACTGTGGCCCCTTCTACCAAAATCCATTTTGCATCTCCTTTGATCGAAATGGTATAGGAGCCGGTGGTATTTAACCGAATTCGAACCTTTCCATTGGCGTCAGAGACTCCCTCTTTGGCAATGCTGGTATTGTCATTTGTAGCTATAATGGTAAGTCCTTCTACAAGGTCCATTGATCCAAGGTCATATACTTGAACAAGGACATCGTTTTGAGCTTGCACTGCGAGGAATAAAAACGCAGATGCAACTGAGAGTAACAGTTGTTTCATGTTGTAAATAAAATGGCATTATGCCGATTAAGGGAAAATAGGAGAGCTTTGGTGTTGCCTATGCGGCTTGCCATTGCGGGGGTGCCCGCATGTGCCTTTTTTGGACGAAAAGGGCTTCTTTCAACACTGTTTCTGATGCCAAATAATGGTCAGAGGAGTGCAGGGTTTTGAGAAAATGCACTAAGTATTGTTGGGTGCTATTGAGCGTGTAATCTGATGTGAGCAGCTGCTTGTAAAACCGAAAATCACGGGTGGTGTTTACGTCTTTCCGAACAGAAAGCGCCGTAACCTGTCCCGCTCCAAAATGGGTGGAAAGTTCAGTATAGAGGGAGTTCCGTTGCCAATTAAATAGGGTTAAATCGGTTTGGTCGAAGGTCGCTTTGTTCATTCCAATCACCCATGTCCCGCCGCGTAAATCTGGGCCTAGCACAACCTGATTGTTTTCTACTAATTGCGCTGCTTCGCGAAGGTCTTCCGTTGCCAATCCGATGCAATCATTTCCAATTAGCACAATGTTTTCATAGCCTTGATTGAAGGCATATTGAAAGGCAGAGCGGATGCGTTCGCCAAATGTTTTTCCGGCTTGCAATGCGCCATTTACAAGGAGCACCGGAAACCCAGAAGCTTGGGCTACCAGACATGTTTGATTGGTCATGAAGCGCAGTAACTCAACGTTAGCATGCTCATTCAGCTCAGGCAAGAGCTTTTTTGAGCGTGCTTCAGACTTCGAGGCGTCTGCAAAAACAACTATGGCGGTTTTGGTCTTCACGATGGGGCAAGATAGTTGAATTGTTGGGGAGGAGTTATCACGAATTCATTGTTTTGGTTTTGGGTGGTTATTAAGATCCATGTTGGTTGTAGTAGCCACGAATTTCATTCTTGGCTGCTACAACCACCCAATTCAAGATGGTAGTTCCTTTTTCGAAACAGTAGATCAATCCCTCCACTTTGGAATGGACGCCTAGTGAGGCGCCCTTACAGTAGTCTCATTCAAACGAAATTCCTATTTCTAAAAACTAGATCGATGTTGGATGAAGCCACGAGCCTCGCTCGCGGTAAGGCGGTGACAACAAACGCTTAAGCTTTCCGCGAGCCTCGCTCTCAGAAATCTTAAGAACGCACGGGGGCGATCCTTTTTCCACGAGCGGAGCTCGCGGCTACTACATCTGTCCAATGGAAGATGGTAGTTCCTTTTTCGAAACAGTAGATCAACCTCTCCAATTATATCAGAGGAACGCAGATTAATCGAAATAGGGTGGGTGTGACCACCATTACGGAAGTGGAACATGCTAAACTGCAGGTCGACAGGGCCAACAAAGGCCTGTATGCTTCGTTCAGTTATGTGGCCCCATTGGGACAAAATAGCTTGATCTTCAAAGTTCAATACAGATATGGACTTTTCGATTTAAGCACCAACTCCTTTAGCAATGATTTGCGAGAGCGCTATGTGCTTGTGAGTGTCGGTTTCGGCTGGGTGAATCAGAAGAATTAGGTAATTGTTGCTTTCCCCCATTGAATAACTAATCCATCCAACTCCAAACTCTAGTCTCCAAAATCAATCCTCAATAGTGACCTTATTCCTTTACCTTCGTCAAAACACAAAACACAGACTATGAAGACGCTACTTCGAACTACACTTTTGACCGCATTGTCTATTTGTACGCTTGTTTCTTTCGCCCAAGAGGAGAAAGTGGTAGAAGCCATGATGGCCGCTCCAAATATGTCTATTGTGCAACACCATGTCAAAATCAAAAAGGAGTCTAGATCTGCTTTAATGATGAACATGTCAGCGCCTGCAGGTGACGTTGAAATAGCGGTAAAGAAGTTTTTTGAAGATAAATATGATGCCGATTTCAAGAAGGAAAAAGACTTCTTGGTAGCCAACAATCTACTTATGTCTGATGTTGCCAGTGAACCTGCAGTGCTGATGACCCGGATTATTGGTCACCAAGAATTGAGCAAACTAGAGGTGATTGTCATGCTGCAAGGACAACCAATTCATGAGAAAGATCATCCTGTGGCGTTTGCAAACGTGAAAAGCGTCATGACGTCTTTTGCAAAAGAATTCTATGCAGATCAGTACGCTGATGTACTAGATGACCAGCGTAAAGACCTTTCTTCTGAAGAAAAGACGCTTGAGAAGTCAATCAAGGCGGGCGAAAAACTGATGAAATTAATTTCTGGGAACGAGTCAGACATCCTAAAAGCGGAGAGCGATATTGTGAAAACAGAGCAAGCCATTCTTGATGCGCAGGCGAAAATTGAGCAGCTGAGGGCTGATATAGAGGACCACAAAAATGAAATTGAGCAGTTGAAGCAAGACGTTGACAAGAATAAAAGCGAAACTGATGAGCAACAGAAAGTGGTGGAAGAGAAGAAAGAGAAAGTGAATAAAATTCAAGGTGCTTCGAACATAATCCGAAAATAAGCAAGAATCAGGGCGCAGATTTATAGCAGCCCGTCGAAATACTAGAATAGAAAGGTGCGTCCAAAATCAATGGGCGCACCTTTTTTGTCTCAGCAGTGTTTTGACCATCATGCCGCCTAAGCTTACGTCCTTGCATGCAACCATTTTTGTAATTCCATGGTTTTCAAAGGGTACGGAATCAATCAGTTATTTAGCATTCCAAGGAATGCAAAACCTACAATGGTTGCAGTTGACTGATTAGTAGTACCTTCTAACGCAATTTGAAAATTTTGAACCTATGAGAATACTATCCGCTCTCCTTGCATTGGTGTTGACAATGTCAACCATGCAAGCAATATCCCAGAATCTCTGCGATAACAATGAAGTCATCGTCACCTTGGAAACAGGTGCTTGGGCAAATGAAATAGATTTCACCCTTCTCAATGAAGACGGTGATGTCCTCTTTACTTTCTCTTCACTTGGAATTCTTCTAGAAAACAACACGGTTTATACAACCGTTATTTGTTTAGATGATGGATGCTACAGTGCAAATATGATTGATTCTTTTGGTGACGGCTGGAACGGCGCTGAATTAACCATTTCTTATGGAGACACTATGATTGGCCTGGGCGGACTGCTCAATGGAGGGTTTGGTCAAGTAGCTTTTGGTATAAATGAAGACGGATGTGAAACAATTCTGCCGGGATGTACTGATCCAGAAGCATCAAACTATGAGCCATGGGCCACAGAAGATGATGATTCGTGTCAATACGGTTTCTCTTGTGAAACAGGTATAGAAGCGCAAATGTATGTGTGCACGTTCGCAAACGGAACTGAATTAAGCATCAACGTTCTTGATGATGAAGGCAACGTTGTGTTTTCAGTTGAAAATCAAACTTCAGCAATTGTATATTATGACCTATGCCTTGAAGAAGGAGTTTGTTACACGGTTGAAATGGCCAACAGCGAAGAAAACAATGGCTGGTATGGTGGTTATTTTTGGGTGAATGTTGATGGAGTTCAAATCCTCAATGATCAATTAGACCCGAACAGCTCTTTTGGCGTGGCAACAATGTCTATTGACGGATCTTGTCCTGAATATGGCTGTACTGATCAGGAAGCACTCAACTATGATAGTGAGGCCAACGAAGATGATGGCTCTTGTGAATACCCTGAAGAGTGTGATGCCAACGCTGTTTTTGCTACTACTTCAGGAGGGATCTTCCCAGGTGAAATTTCTTGGTACCTCGAAGACGAAAATGGAAATGTAGTATTAGAAAGTCCAAATTCTTTTGACGAAAACAACCTTAACCTTGCCTATGCCTGTTTAGAAGACGGATGTTACGTGCTCACAATGCTAGATAATTTTGGTGACGGATGGAATAATGGGAGTGTTGAATTTTCAATAGGAGGAGATGTGATTGCTGTAGGGACAATCGAAACAGGAAGCCAGAGCTTTTTAACGATTTCAATCAATAGCGAATGCGATGAACTGGTTGGCGGATGTACAGATCCAAATGCATTGAACTACAATGAAGAAGCTGATTTCAGCGATGGGTCTTGCGAGTATGAAATCTTTGGATGTACTGATCCTGATGCCACAAACTATTCGTCTTGGGCCAATACAGATGATGGCTCTTGTGAATACCCAATTGATTGCGAAGACGGAGTGCTTGCGCAAGTATATGTGTGCACTTTCGGAAACGGTGAAAACGTAGCTCTTGAAATTGTAGACGAAAATGGAAATGTAGTTTTCGAAGCAAATGACCTAGGTAACGGCCAAATCCTTTATTTCGAAGTATGCCTTGATCCTGAAATGTGTTACACTGTAAACATGTCCAATACAGGAGATGATACAGGCTGGTACGGTGGTTACTACTGGGTAAATGTTGACGGAGTTCAAATAAGCACAGATGAATTGGATGACGATCTTTCTGAAGAGTCAACGACCTTTTCTATTGGTGGTGGATGTCCGTCACTAGGTTGCACAGACAGTGAAGCATTAAACTATGAACCGAATGCGACTGAAGATGATGGTTCGTGTGAATACCCTGAGCCATGTGATGGTAATTTCGTTGTTTCTACCTTGGTCACGAGCACTTGGGGTCAGGAAATTTCATGGGAACTGCTTGATGACAATCAAAATGTGGTTATGTCTGGAGGGAATTACGACTCTTATCAAACGTATTCAGATTTCGCCTGTCTAGAAGATGGATGCTATACACTTGTTATGCAAGATTCATTCGGTGACGGATGGAACGGAGCATTAATTGACTTTCACTTGGATGGAAGCACTATACTCACTGCAACAATTGAAAATGGTAATTCTGGAGTAGCAATTCTTCCAATTAATTCTGACGACTGTGGTGAAATCGTTTATGGATGTACTGATCCAAATGCCAACAACTACAATGCAGAAGCAGATTACGATGATAACTCTTGCACCTATACAGTTTTGGGTTGTACAGACCCTGAAGCGCTGAATTACAACTTCTGGGCGAATGAAGATGATGGTTCATGTGAATACCCTGAATCATGTGATTTCAACAGCGTTCAAGTGAACGTATTTGGAGGAACATTTGGAGGTGAAATTTCAATCTCTGTTGTAAATACAGACGGAGATGAAGTTTGGAACGGAGCCGGTTACCAGTCAAACGGATTTAGCTCTGAGTTCATCTGTCTTGAAGACGGATGCTATACGGTGTTCATGTATGATTCATTCGGAGACGGATGGAACCAAGCATATTTCGAAATGCTGGTTGACAGCAATTATGTTGCAGGTGGAACTTTCGAAACAGGATCCATGAGTGCTACTACACTTTCATTGAACTCTGATGATTGTGACGAAATTACTTCAGGTTGCACAGATGCTGAGGCGTTGAACTACGACGCTAACGCGGAATACGACGATGGTTCTTGCCAGTATCCAATTTCTGGATGTACTGACCAAACAGCAATCAACTTCAATCCTTATGCTACAGAAGACGATGGTTCTTGTGTGTATCCAATTGAATGTGAAGAAGGTCAAGTTCTAGCAGAGTTGTATGTCTGCACTTTCGGAAACGGAGGAGAAGTAGCACTTGAAATTGTTGATGAAAACGGTGATGTTGTATTTGAAGTGAGCAACCTGAACAACGGTCAAATTGCCTACTTCGATCTTTGCCTTGATCCTGACATGTGTTACACAGTTAACATGAGTAACACTGCTGGAAACGGTGGCTGGAACGGTGGTTACTACTGGATTAACGTTGGTGGACAACAAATTAACACTGACTACCTGAATGAAGATGCAGCAAACGAAAGTGTTACATTCTCTATCAATGGTGTTTGTCCTGATGAGGCAGTAACTGGATGTACTGACCCAGAAGCGCTGAACTACAACGCGAACGCAACAGAAGATGACGGCTCTTGCTTCTATCCTGAACCTTGCGATGGAAACAATGTGCTTTTCACAATGCAAACAGGCCCGTGGGGGAGCGAAATCAATTGGCAAATATTAAACAGCGATAGCGCAATTGTAGCTAGCGGTGGAAATTATCCTTCAAACCAAGTCATTCTTCAAGACATTTGCCTAGAAGACGGATGCTACACTATGGAGATGTTTGATTCATTCGGTGACGGATGGAACGGAGCGGTGATTGTCTTGGTTATCGATGAGGAAACTGCAATTAGTTTCATTCTTGATGAGGGCTCATTCGGCTCAATGGACTTCGGTGTGAACTCTGACTGTGGCGAAACAGCAGACATCTTCGGATGTACTGATCCTGAAGCAATGAATTACAATTGGCTTGCTACTATTGATGATGGTTCTTGCTTCTATCCTGGTCCTTTCTTAGGCCCTAGTTTTAGTTTGACCGGTCAAGATGTAGACATTGAATTCTTCTTCGCACCGAATCCTGCTCAGAATCTAATCTTGTTGACATTCAACAAGCTTGATCCTACTCAAAGACTTGCTGTTGACATCTATGATGCAGTGGGAAGAATTGTTCTTTCTCAAGACTTCGGCAAGACTCAGGAATTCTTCAATACAAACATCAATTTGGAATCGCTTGAAAGTGGAGCGTATCTTATAGTTGCTACCAATGGTGCAACAAAAGTGACGGAACGCTTAATCAAGCAGTAATAATTAACATTTAATACACGCAGAAAGGGCGGTTCGTTTAACGAGCCGCCTTTTTTGTTTGATACCAATTTGAGCCTTGTTAATTGGCTTGAGCGAAGTGGGAAGATCAGAAATGACCTTAATTTCCACCCCAATGGGTGAAAACAGAGGCGTTTAATGGCCGCGCCTTTGACGGCATCAATTGTTTAAATGTGCTTGTCATGAAAGATCAATCGGAACCAGCTCCCTGCTTGTAACAGAGGCGGAAGAAAAATTCAAACTCGTTTTAGCAATCGAGAAATTCAAGGGTAAAACAAAGTCCATCGCATTGGTTCTTGCGTTTAGCCTCACCACCATTTTAGCGTGTGCGGGTTATTTCTGGCTGGCGTTATTCATTTTTAGTGCTTTAGTTGTGCTGGCAGTGGTAGATTTTTTTCCGAAATGGGATAGACTAGGTACTTTGAATTGGGTCCAGAATTGGCAGAAGAGATTTTAAATGATGTTTTGGTTGAAGGAAGATGCGAAACAACTCAAATTTACGGTAGCAGATGATGGTGTTGGTTATAACATCAAGGAGGCCCAAACAGGCGCTTTCGGAACCAAACTCATCAATGCATTAACCAAACAATTGCGCGGAGAAATGACGCTGTTCGGGAACCACGGGATCTGCGTTTCCATTGCATTCAGTAAATACAAGCTATTTCGTGGCAACTCATGAATTTAGGGTGCAGACTGATGTGTACCCGCTTCTGGCGTCTGACCGTTTAAGAGGTCCGTCTGGCTGAATCCCTTCAAAGCTCAACCTTCGTATTGGACCCTGCTTCAAAGGGTTCTTATACATTTTTTAATTCTTTCTAAAAGGTCTGTTGAATCTTGATTACAGGGCTTTTTGTGGGTCTATTGCCTTGGTGTGTAGAAAGCAGAAAGAGCGATTTTTAGAGTCGTTTTTTACATGTATTTTGCACATTTTATTCCGAGTATAATAATCAGTTTATCGAAGATTTTTTGTCAGTAGGAGGTTGATTTAGTATATTCACATCAACCTTAATTGAGTTATACTAATAGCTATTGTCATGAAATATTTTACTGCGCTACTTCTCGTTTTAATTTTCTCGTCCACCTCTTCGGCCCAAGTTCCAAGTTATATACCTCAAGATGGTTTGGTGGCATGGTATCCTTTTAATGGGAATGCCAATGATGAATCAGGGAATGGGTTTAACGATACTGTCAGTGGACCTATCATTGACCGAAGATAGATTTGGCAATTCAGAAGCTGCTTATCACTTTGAGGACTATTGTGACCCATGCGCTTATAATTAATCGCAAGGTGACCTTGATTGTGATGGCCAAGTTGCAACCTCAGACTTGCTGTTTTTCTTGGTGAATTTTGGGACGATTATCCAGGAGTAGCAACTGCGCAGAGAAACGCTAATCGCCCGTAGTAACATAGTATGGTTTAATGAGTGACTGATTTACTGCCATGCTCTGGTTGCTGAAATTCTTTCTGGAAGGTGCTTTGAAGCTGCATTAGGAAATGGCTTTTATGAGCTTAGATTCTTGAAGGGGGAAACGATAACAGGATCAATTGAAACATCAAACAAAGATGAAAAAGAAAAATGTAATCATGCTGCTCATTGCAGCTATGTCTAGTTTTTGCGCATACGCTCAAGTAGATAGTATAAAAGTGTGTAAAGCATATGGAACGGTCCATTTTATAACTGATGAAGCAAGTAATTCAAATGCTCCCGGTAATGTCTTCACGTTTATTACTCTTCTTAATTTTGAAGAGAGTATAATGTCAGACAGTCTTATAATAGAGCGTTTTCTGGTTGGAACGGAATACGAAGGGTTGGAAATTAAGAGGTTCTACGTCAAAATTGGAGCGAATCCTAATCTTACTTGGGACCAGAAAGAGTTTATTCTTTATCCTCAACAGTTAATGAATGGAACCCGCCAAAACTTCAAAAGCAATTACGAAAATTGGAGTCAGGGTAGGTACGCTATTGATAATTTAATAGGCGTCAAGCTTTACATGGCCGAACAGAAAATTAAAGCTCATAGAAGTGTTGTTTTTGGGGCTATTGTGTTTCCTCTTGCTCCAGTGGCTGGGATTGTAGCGCTTGTGAACAAAAATAGGGAACACCAAGCGTTAAGGGTCATCAATTATCTGGAGTCTAATCAGCACTAAAACGACTCTTAATTACCCCATTGATTGTTGGAGTTGTCTTCTAGAAAGGAGATTTTATTCAGTGGTAAAAAAGAAGTTATACCCTGCTGCATTTGATATGGAATCACGGGAAACTGTTTGGATTGAATTCTAAACCAAGGAGGCGCTTAGGTTAAAATGGAGCCGTCTATTTTGATTAGATTTACTTTTAGCCAACCAATACATAAGCGAACTAATGGCAACAGAAGAAGAAACAACGACAAAGCAAGTAAGCACCAGAACTATAGTAATAGTGGGTTCTTTTATACTGCTTGCAGTATGGAGTATATGGTTTCTTTATTACTACTTCTGCTTTGGAGGGTTGCCAACTTCAGAAGGTTCAGCTGGTACATTCGGAGATTTCTTTGGGTCACTAAATGCGCTATTGAGCGGAGGGGCTCTGGTGGGAGCTGTATTAGCAATTTACCTTCAGGGAAGAGAGTTAAAAGAGACTCAAAAGCAAATACGACTTCAAGTAAAAGAAGCAAGGGAGACGAAAGAAGAGTTCGAGTTACAAAGGGCCACGAATGCTCTATACCACCAAATAACCCAATACACAAATACAGATATTGGTCAAATACGTAAGCTAGCATCTGCATTTGAAAGGGCTGTTGTTGACAGAACCAGAGATGATAGAGAGAGAAACCTAATCGAAGTTGCAAAAAAAGCAGAAAGTGCTGTAAACGCGCTTTATACCTTAACAAGAGTGCTTGAAAGCTTAATTTCAGAATTAGGATACAACACTATTGAAATCAAGGAAAAGGATAGAAAAAGGGTCCAAGCCTTGAACATTAGAAAAGGACTTCGGCTCTTCACACTTTATGAGCACAATATTGGCGCTAGCCAAAAAGACGCATTGGTTCAAATAGATAAATATTGTTCGGAGAAACCAGAAATTAGACCTAGTGGAAGCGCAGTGTTTGACAAGCTGTTTTACTGTATAGAATTCATTCTAGAATTCCCATTAAAGTCAAAAAAGGAACTCTGCGAACTAGAGTCATGAGCCTCAACTTTGCTCCCACGTCATCTTTCAACCTCCTCTAGCGCTAACCTTAGTGTCGTTTCAAAAACAAAGCATCAAGAAGTCCCTCTAATTGTCAGATGTAGGTTTGAGTATGGCAATATCAGAGTTGACACACTTTTTACGCATTCAATAATTCTTTCAAAAGGTCAAAGAATCTTCCCGCCTGAATTTCAAGACAATAGCACAAAGATTTGAAAACAAGAGTAGAGCTAAGAGGACTTAGGTCGAACGAGTTTGATGGGGATTTGCATTGCCTTCTCAAAAAGACACATCAACACACTATTTAATCACTACAAAATCTCTAAAGTTTTCTCGGCTTATCACTATCGTGTTTGCATTGTAGGCATCTGTAAACGTTTTAGGAATATTAAAGGAGCGGCCGGAACTCCATTTGAATTCAAAACCAGAAACCTTGTCGGCTATCTCCTCTACAAAATCAATTTCTTGCTGTTGCTTTGTACGCCAAAAGTACATTCTAGCAAAAGTGTTCTTATAGTAATTTTGTTTTCTACGTTCTGAAACCAAGAAGTTTTCCCAAAGCGCGCCTTTATCTACTCTCGTTTCTAAAGGATTGAAATTTCCAATAATGGCATTTCTAACTCCATTGTCATAGAAATATATTTTCTTTCCTTTCTTAATTTCGTTTCTGACATTTCTGCTGAAACTCGGTAGACGGAATATCACATAACTTTTTTCTAAAATATCGATGTATTTAGAAATAGTGTTTTTATCCACAGAAACCGTTGATGCCAGTTCATTGAAGTTTACCTCGTTTCCAAGTTGAAGAGCAAGCGCCTGAAGTAGTTTATCAAGAACCTCCGGTTTTTTCAATTCCGTAAATGCCAATACGTCTCTGAACAGATAACTATTCACAAGCGTTTTTAAAATGATTTTCTCCTGGCCTGGGTTATTTAAAACATCAGGATAAAATCCATAAAGAAGACGATTTCCTACCTGCTGTTCTGACTTTACCATACCGACGCTTTCCTCAAATTCTTCCCAAGAAATAGGAAACAGTTCATACTCCCATTTTCTACCCGTTAGTGGTTCGTTCAACCTATTACCTAGATCGATTGACGATGACCCGCTAACAAATAATTGCACCTCTTTGAACTGGTCGGTAATAATTTTAAGTGTTAGGCCTATGTTATCTATCCTTTGGGCTTCATCTAAAAAAATCGTTTTACTATCTCCAATAATTGATTTCAACTGTTCTGTTGTAGGGTCCGTCATTAAACTCCTTGTTGAAATATCGTCTGCATCTAAAAAGAGCACATCTTGCCCTTTAAGTATGGTGTTGATCAGAGTTGTTTTACCTACTTGCCTTGCGCCTACAACAATAATGGCTTTTCCAGAACCTATTTTCTTAGCAATATCAGTATGAATGGACCTCTTATACATGTTTTATAATTTAGGCGAAATATAACTAAAAGTGATTTTATTCACTAATAGTTATGCTATTTAGTGATTTAATTCACTAATGGGATGCCGGAAATAGCTAAAAGTTATCTTTAAAGATAACTTTGTAGCCCCGCCAGGAATCGAACCTGGATCAAATGTTTAGGAAACATCTATTCTATCCGTTGAAATACGGGGCCTTTAAATCAAAGATACTGCTATATAGCCTTAAACAGTCAGCCTCGTCCGTTGGGCACATGTGGTAAACTCCTTTGTTTCCCTTACATTCGTTCATGCGCCTTACGCATCTAATCCTGCTATCTCTTTCGTTGCTCTTCGCTTGTGGCGAAGCGACCAAACCCTTGCCACCCAAATTATTCCAATACCTATCTGCAGAAGAAACCGGCGTTGATTTTTCGAACCAGATAAACGAACGTGTTGGAAGAACAATTGGAACGTATGATTACATGTACAACGGCTCCGGAGTGGCCATTGTAGACCTCAACAATGACGGTCTGTCAGACCTGGTGTTCTGTGGAAATGATGTCCCTTCTGAAATCTATCAAAACCTCGGTGACCTGAAGTTCCAGAAGGTCTCAGGGTCAGGCGTTGAACACAAAGGATGGACCACCGGAATCACAGTGGTTGACATCAATAATGACGGACTGAAAGACCTCTACTTTTCGCGCAGCGGTCCTGACCATCGAAGCCAAAAGACATCCAATCTGCTCTACATCAATCAAGGTAATTTTGAATTCAATGAGGAAAGCGAAACCAGAGGACTATTCCAGGAAGGGCTCTCATCACAAGGGCTCTTTTTTGACGTGGACAATGATCAAGATTTAGATTTGCTGCAGCTCAACCACGCCATGCGAAACTGGGCAAATAGCTCGGCTGAATGGCTGAATGCTGAGCGACGAATTGCACCTGAAGAGATTACCAAATATAGGAGCGCGTTGTACCTAAATGATGGGGAAGGACATTTTGAGCAGGCGAACAACCAACCTGCATTCGATCAAACAGGATTCTGCCTGAGTGCCGCTTTGAGTGATTTCTCAGGGAAGGGTGAGCCGAGCATGTTTATTACCAATGACTATTTCGTCCCAGACCAATTGCTCAGTAAAAACGAACAAGGAAATTTTACAGACCAAATACACCGGAAATTCAATCATACAAGCTTCTATAGCATGGGGAGTGATGCCGCTGATTTCAACAATGATGGCTTGATTGATTTGGTGGTGCCTGACATGGCGCCCGGGGACCATTACCGGAGCAAAACCATGATGCGCGCCATGGATACAACGCAGTTTCGTTTTCTTGAGCGAAGAGGTTATGTGCCGCAATACATGTTCAATGGCTGCTACCTCAACAGTGGAGATGGCGTCATGAGTGACATTGCCCACTTGGCCGGTGTAGCGCAAACTGACTGGAGCTGGGCGCCACTCCTCGCAGACCTCAACAACGATGGCTTGAAAGACCTTTACATTACCAATGGTGTATACCGCGATGTGACCAACAATGACTGGCGAAAACCTGTGCTTGATGCCTTACTTAAAGATAGTTTGTCTAACCAGAAGTATTTTGATCTCCTTCAAAATGCTCCGCGAACCCCGCTCGTGAATGCCGCTTTTCAAAACACCAATGGAATGCTGTTTGAAGCTGTTGAAACAACATGGGGTCTTGATCGTACGTCCTTCTCAAACGGATTGGCAATGGGAGATTTAGACAATGATGGAGACTTGGACATCGTGACCAATAACCTCGGACAGACCGCCTTTGTTATTCGAAATACTTCTGCTGACAGAGGGGCTGGTTTTATTCGTTTTAAACTCACTACTCCCAATCATACTGACGCATTGGTTGATGGTGCCAAAGTTCAGATCTGGATAAAGGGCCAACAGCAGCTGGCTGAGAACAGGTTTACCCGCGGCTATTTGAGTTATTCTGAACCCATTATTCACTTTGGTCTGGGCGAAAATAGACCCGCGCAAATTGATAGTGCAGTGATCATTTGGCCGAATAATGAGCGGGTTATGTTGCCGCAATTAGCCACGAATACAACCCATGAAATCCAGTATGCCAAGGGAGTAGTTACTCCTGAAAATGCAAGCACAACAAACTATTGGGACCTCACTTCTCTTGCATTTCGCTCTCCGGTGAAACACCAGGAAAATGAGTTTGATGATTTTAAAGTAGAGCAGCTGCTCCCTCAGAAAACATCAGCCATGGGTCCCGCTCTGGCCGTAGGAGATGTGAATGGCGATGCTTTGCCTGATTTTTATTTAGGCGGGGCGAAAGGGAAATCGGGCCAGTTACTCATTCAAAATGAAAGAGGCTTTTTCAATGAAAAAACGGTAACAGCTTTTTCCATTCAGGCTGCGGGTGAAGAATTGGGGGCCTGTTTCCTAGATGCTGATGCTGACGGTGACCTTGACCTTTACGTTGCCAGAGGCGGTGGGGGCGATTTGCAACAGCAAACGGATTTACTCCAAGATTTACTCTACCTCAATGATGGAACAGGTGATTTCTTATTGGCGCTGGGAAGCTTGCCGGAAATAAGGACTTCTACAAAAGCCATTGCGCCCTTTGATTGGGACGAAGACGGGGATGTAGATTTGTTTATTGCAGGAAGGAATGTGCCTGGGATGTATCCTTATGGAGCGCGTAGTTATTTTCTTGAAAATAGGAACGGGAAGTTCATGGACATTACCGAAGACTTCTGTCCTGATTTTTTGAACATGCAAATGATCACTGATGCCTGTTGGACTGCCAAAGGAGTCAGTAACCAACCGAATCTGATCGTTGTTGGAGAATGGTTAAAGCCTCAGCTCTATGTGTTAAAGGGGGCTGTAGACTCAGAAGTAACACTCGCTAAATCTGATGTTGCGTCTTTTGCTAATCATGAAGGATGGTGGAATTCAGTAGACTGTTTCACCTTCAAAAATCAGCAGATCGTTGTTCTAGGGAACATGGGGCTGAACAATAAGTTTCACGTGAGTGAAGCGCATCCCTTGCATTTGGCTGCTGGAGATTTTGATGGAAATAAGACTACTGATATCCTGTTGATTAAAAACTACAAGGGGACGATGGTTCCAGTGCGTGGTTTGCAGTGCAGCAGCGAACAATTACCAGAAATAAAAGAGCGATTTCAAACTTTTGATGCCTTCGCGTCAGCAGATGTTTTTGAAATTATTGGAAGAGATTTAACGGCTGAAGATCTATTGCTTCGTGCCAACACCTTTGAAAGCGGATGGATGACCATTGATAGAGGGGGCATCGGGATATTCAATGCGTTTCCAGTTGAGGCGCAAGTGGCACCTGTAATGGGCGCTGTTTCTATGGGGAATGAGCTCATTTTAGCAGGGAATTTGTTTACCACTGAAATTGAAACAACCTCTTATGATGCTGGAAAAGGAACTGTGTTAACCGCTACAACCAACGCCCAAGGTGAATTGGGTTTTACTGTGATGCCAGCTGCTATTAGCGGTGTGTTTTTGCCAGATGATGTGCGTCAGTTGTTGTCTATTTCTATAGATCAATTAGCGGGTTTTATTGCTGCTTCAAATGACCATAAAGTGAAGTTGTATGTTGCTGGAGAGTAAAATAGATGATGTCAAAATGAACGTATTCCCATTATAGACTAGTAAAGGGGTCCTCTATATATTCGCTCATGGACTGTGCAATTTCTACCGCACGTGGGGTTCAAATTTCGATGGCTCTTTTAAATTCATACTGCCTTAATTATCAATCAAGTAGCTACGGCTATTATCTTTCGAATTGCCTTGTCTGAATTCAAAATAGCGCATCGACAGCCTCATTCGGAATAAATAGAGGTCCCCTAAAGAATTGAAATGCATTTGGTGTTAAAAATGGTTTTTGTTAAGATGAATTCAGGTACCTTCTATTTTACAATCGTTAAACCCCTCTTATGAAAACGGCTATTGTCTCTTTCCTTGTGCCTATCTCTCTGTTCCTTTTTTCAACGGCCATTGGCCAGCAGTATGAAGTAACCTATAGTGCGGCTTCTTATGAAAGCTTAATTGATGCTAATTTGGTTAATGAAGAAGACCCTGATATGGCTACGGGGGTTCCACTTTATCTAAACATCCCAATCGGATTTGATTTCCTCTTTCTTGGCCAAACCTATTCGGAGTTAGCGATTGCTGAGAATGGATACGCGATTTTTTCAGTAGGGGGTGCACTCGTATCTTTCATCTCTTTTTTGGATTCTGATTTAAAAGATTTTCAGGATAATCCTGAAGAATCACCTATTTATTATTCTACAGAAGGTGAAGTTGGGAATCGGATTTTCAAGTGTGAAATGGTGAATGTTGGATTTGAAGAAGACCTTGAAGATGATGACTACGCCAATGCGCAGCTCTGGATCCATGAAAACTGCAATGAATTTGAAATCCACATAGGGGAATCTACTATTGACCCAATAGAAGATGATCTTTTTTGGGTTGGAAATACCTCACCTTTCTTCGCTTATGGAGACTATAATCCGTCAGAAGTTTATTTGTTGGCTGGAGACCCAGTTGATCCTTTTCTCCAAGTCAATCCGCTGATTACGCTCAATGAAATGCCAGAGAACGGAACAGTTTACACATTCAGTGATTGCGATTTAAGCATACAAGAAGAGGAAACCACTGAGCTTACATGCTTCCCAAATCCGGCAACAAATGTCTTGAACGTAACGCTATCTGGAGCCTCAGATGTCCGCATTTTATCAATGGATGGTGCTTTGGTCTCTTCTCATCAAGCAAGCCAAAAGAGGCTTTCAATTGATGTAAGTTCGTTTTCACCTGGGATGTATATGCTCCAAGTAAGTTCAAATCAAGGAATTCAAAGCACCAGATTTTGTAAGCTATAATTCGCTCACCAAAAAGAGTGTAGAATTAGAATGCATAGAAGTGTAATTTAAGTACCACAATTGCTCTGAGCAATAGCCCAAATCAACCAATCACTCATTGGAACAAAAGACCTGAAGGAAGAGCACTTAGTTTCGTCTCAAACTTTGAGACCATGAAACACATTCTACTTTTCCTAGGGGTATTTATTTCAACTGCTTTACTAGCCCAGCCCACTATCACACAAGCAGATTTGATTCCTTTAGTAGGGGCAAGTGCTTTGAGCGATTCCGTTTCCTATGTTGATTTATCATCCCAAGTGGGGATCAATCAAACATGGGATTTGTCTGGACTAACTTCCATAGGTCCGGCGTACACCTACAACTGGATTAATCCTGCTAGCGCCGCAGGAGAATCTAATTTCCCAACGGCTAATTATGCAGTTGTAGTAGATTTTTTGACCTTCTTTTATGACATCAGCAACAATGAATACAATGAGATAGGGTATTATCTAGAATTTGGAGGAAACGCTGTGATGGAGACTTTTTCTAACCCAGCAGTGCGTTTCGAATTCCCCATGCAATACGGTGGTTCAGGATCTGATACCTATGAAAGCACCATGGAATTTGGAGGTGTATTTGCAATTAACTCTACGGGTTCACTTGATTGGAATATTGAGGGTTATGGAACAGCCATTTTACCTTTCGGAACTTTTTCTGACGTCCTACTCATCCACGTTGAAGAAGCAGCGCAAGACGTTCAAGATTTAGGTGGTATGGAATTCGTGTCGAACTCAACCAATAGCATTTATGCCCTCTATAAGGCAGGGATGCCATTGCCATTGGCCATTTTTGAAGAGTTGACTTTTTCTGATGTTCAGGGAACTGAAGTAACCTATTTGGGCAGAACATTCAACAGTTCTGGTGGTGTTTCTGTGGGCGAAGAGGGTGTGAATCAACTGAATGTGTACCCAAATCCAACTGATGGAGTGGTGCGTGTTGAGCTTGGTTTAGAGGAAATTATTTCGCTTTCATTGTTTACAACAGATGGGAAATTCGTTCAAAACTTTTCTACGGCCCGAGGCTCTTCTATCATGTTAGATATGAGTGGTTTACCTCTAGGAGTTTATGTGTTAATAGCGAAAGGAGCCAATGAGGTTCGCACAACACGTGTGATTCGGAAATAAATTGGCGAATTTAGAGATGAATTAGGAAATGGATCGTGCGGCAATGCTTACGTTTCCGCATGAAAAGTGCGGTCTGTTCCCTGGTTTATTTTATTGAATTTAGAAGGGCTTTGATGTAAATCAAAGCCCTTTCATTTTTTAGTTCCTTTTGAGCTTATCCCCACTGACAAAGAATACCTCCCATAACCATGAGTGTTACAAACCAGTAACCTACATTCACAAACACATACTTTGCGCTCTTTCGCTCAAATAGGGCGTTTGTTGCCATAACAGGTAAGACAACAAAAAAGGCAACAACTCCGCCATGCATGGCACCATGGCTAAACGTTCTAAAAGCTCCATCAAACTGTGTTGACAGCGTTGTAAATTGCTCAAAATACGCACCACTTCCAGCTGCCATCTGACCCTGAAACTCAGGAATGTGCATGAATAGTGATAACAGTTGAGATTGGTGAACTACAATGCCAAAGAGAATGACTCCAAGAAGAATGCTGAGCACATAGCTCAAGAGGAAGATGAGTCCCATCTTTCCTGATTTCATTTTTTCTTCAGTCATTGACGCGACTTTCATCCACACAGTTCCGAAAGTTTTTGGGTGGTACCAGATGAACCCGATCACCATAGGTACAAGTGCTGCAAGGAGCACGATTAAGAAGTGTGGCATGTTGTTTTGTTTTTGGACAGATAAAAGTTACCCAAAACCTAAGCGCTTATGCCGTCTTAAGCATTACTTTATCAGGTATAACGTGTTCATATTGAAGAATGGAGTGTTATTCTACCACGAATTTGGCGTTGATTTCTGTGCCATTCGATGCGATTGAAATTAAATAGTACCCAGCACTAAATTGTTGAAGATCCACTGATGCCCCTTTGCCTGTGAGCAATGCTCTGCCTGAAAAATCATAGATGGTCCATCTGGCGTTAAGGTCTACATCTGAAAGTGTCAATTCTGTTGTGGCAGGGTTGGGGAAAACATGCAGTTTAGGAGCCTCAATCTCGTCAATCGTGTCTGGTGTGTCGCAAAAAAGGAAGTCTAAAACATCCCATAGATCAACATTGAAGTTAATGGGTACAGGCTCATTGTTAGGCGAAAGTCCCATTCGAATTAGAACCAGGTCTTCTGAAGGAACTACATGTATAACCTGTGAATCTTTGCCCAAAGCAGCATACAAATCAGCCGGTGCATTTGGGAAAATCGGTCCGGGAATGTCTAATTGAAAGCCAGGAAGTCGATAGGATTCGTACCCATTCAACCACCAGAGGTAGCCATAGCTTTTATTTATGTCTTGCGTAGGGGTGACCATGTCATCAAAAAACAAGGGATTGGTTAAGATTGCTGTCTCATCCCAGACACCTCCGTTTTGCATCAACAGGCCGAAGCGCGCCATATCGCGGGGTTTTGAAGCAAACACCCTATTGTCACCAAGTGGAAGAAACAATCCTCCCATTCCTGTTGGCTGCAGTAAGCGCGTGTAGGTGTAGAGGTTCATCGTTTGCCCTGTGGCGTTAGCTACAACCTCTTGCAAGAGGGTGTACGGACCGTTGTGATAGGCCCAACGTTCACCGGCGTCATCTTCGTATAACAGACATTCAGGCGCAGTGCAAAATACGTCTACGTCCTCATCATTCAGCCCTGTGGTCATTGTGAGCTGGTTCCAAATAGTGATGTCTGCTTCTTGCTCAGGTGTGGCGCTTGTCCAGCCTTCACCCAAATAAAATGAAGAGGGATCGTTCAGGTCTAGCAATCCTTCCTGTTCGGCAATTCCAATAACGGTGGCTGTCAAGGTTTTCCCCGCTGAATTCCAAAGCCATAGACTGTCTTCTGTGAATTCATCAAAATATTCTTCAACCACTATTTTGCCCTGATACAGCATAATGAAGGCCTTGGTGTTTCGGTCTTCTAGAAAACTTGACAGTGTGTCTAGCCCAGCTTCGCACCAGCCAATTTCCGCAGGCGTAATGGTTTCCCAAGGCTCACTATTGGTTGGCGGAAAATACAGCTCGGGTTGCGCTTGGCAGCAGACAACGAGCAGCAAAAATGAGAAGGACAGGAGCTGTTTCATACTTAACTTGACTTCCTTAAAGGTAGAAAGTTTAACCTGAAGCGTGTTACGCGCCTTTTTGGTTCTTCAAAGCAATAAATCTGCTCATAAACTCAGTGCTTTTATGCTGGTGGTGGTGAAGCATCTGCCCAATAAAATTTTCGTTTCGATGCGCAACTAGGTCGGTCTTCAGTGCTGTTAAACGTGATTGAAGCAGGGCCTTATGATCTGAGGTGTTGAACCGTTCTTTAAGAATGGCCCTCCCGTTTGAAACGGCATTTTGCCAAGCGTCTTTCTTTTCATGCAAAGCAATGGCTGCTTTTGCAATGGATTCAGGGGCATCAGAAATAGATCCGCCCCAAGCTAAATCACCATGCATTCCTTCTGCTCCAATAGAGGTTGTTACGCTGGGTGTGCTGAACAACATGGCCTCCAGCAGCTTCCCTTTCATGCCTGCCCCAAAACGCAACGGAGCAAGACAAACTCGGGCTTTCGTAAAAGCATCTTGGGCGCTGGCTATTCGTCCGTGAACGTAAAACCCGTTCTGGGGTTTGTGCAATTGTAGAATGCGCTGGGGCGGGTAAGCGCCATAGACGTGCATTTCTGCTGTTGGCAATCCTTTTCGAATCAAGGGCCAAATGGTAGATTGTACATATTCAACACCATCAATGTTGGGCGGGTGCAGGAAGTTCCCTATGGTCATGAAGTGACTTCGTTCTTCAAATGGAGGAGCGTCATTTGCTTCCTTTTGCGCCGGGAGGAACGGCAGGTAGTGCAGCAACGCGTCTTTCACTTGGAAATGGGAAGTCAAGAGGTCTATTTCTGCTTCTGAGATGATCAATGAAAGGTCTGCACGAAAGATGGCCGCAATTTCGCGCTTGGCAATTTCATTGTTGAGGTCTGCCCGTTCAAAAGGACGTTCCGCTTTCACGGCGTCCCTTCGCGCTTGGCGCAAACAATGCAAATCTTCAGTGTCAAGGATGCGGAGCGCATTCGGACAAGCCTCTGCAACGCGCCATCCGTATTGCTCTTCGGTCAAATAACGATCAAAAAGCACAACCTCAGGATCAAGCGCTTTGATCTGTGCATTAAAGCTGTCTGAATTGAGCTCAATGGTCACCAATTGGGCATCCAAATCTTTCTGTGCGATAGAAAATGTTACGTTCTGTGCAGCACTGGCAAAGACCACCTCATTGTCCGCTTCGCGAAAGAAGGAAATCAATTCAAGCATGCGACTTCCGGCCGCAGATGAAGCAGGTTCAGGAAGAAGATGTCCGATTATGACTACACGCAATACCTCAAGTTTAGAACGAAATTAGGCCTTTACAAATAGGTTTTTGAAAGCGACACGCTCACCAATGATGCGGTGAACATCAGTCACATTTACACGGTCTTGCTTCATGGTGTCTCGCTCACGAATGGTCACCGTATTGTCTTCCAATGTTTGGTGGTCAATGGTTATGCAGTAAGGCGTTCCAATGGCGTCTTGCCTTCTGTACCGTCTGCCAATGGCATCTTTTTCATCGTATTGACAGTTGAAATCCCACTGGAGGTCACGTAAAATTTCACGTGCCTTTTCTGGCAATCCGTCTTTCTTCAATAGAGGAAGAACGGCTGCTTTTACTGGAGCCAACGCTGGTGGAATATTCAATACCGTGCGTTCGTTTCCATCTTCCAATTTTTCTTCATTGTATGCCGCGCTCAATACCGCTAAAAACATGCGGTCTAAACCAATTGAAGTTTCAATTACAAAAGGAACATAGCTCTTGTTTTCTTCTGTGTCGAAATACTGTAATTTTTTTCCGCTGTGCGCTTCGTGTTGGCGAAGATCAAAATCTGTTCTACTGTGAATTCCTTCAAGCTCTTTGAAGCCCATTGGGAAGTTGAACTCAATGTCAGAAGCATTGTCAGCGTAGTGCGCCATTTTCACGTGATCATGAAACTTGTAATTGTCATCACCTAAACCAAGGGCTTTGTGCCATTCTATGCGGGCATTCTTCCAGTACTCATACCATTCACCCTGGGTGCCTGGCTTCACAAAGAATTGCAATTCCATTTGCTCAAACTCACGCATTCTGAAGATGAACTGGCGCGCAATAATTTCATTTCTAAAGGCCTTTCCGATTTGAGCAATTCCGAAAGGAATCTTCATTCTACCCGACTTTTGAACGTTTAGAAAGTTGACGAAAATTCCCTGTGCTGTTTCAGGACGAAGGTAGATTACGCCTGAATCACCAGACACAGCGCCAAGCTCTGTTTTGAACATTAAGTTGAACTGACGTACATCTGTCCAGTTCTTACTTCCCGTGTCAGGATCTGTAATTTCAAGGTCTTCAATAAGCTGCTTAACGCCTGCTAAATCCTCAGCATTCATCGCCGTTTTAAATCGCTCATTGATTGAATTTATTTCACCTGTTCTGCGCACGCAATTCCCATTGGTTGAGAGGAATTCAGCCTCGTCGAAAGCGTCTCCAAAGCGTTTTTTGGCCTTGTCTACATCCTTCTTGATCTTTCCTTCAATCTTCGCAACATGGTCTTCAATTAACACATCAGCACGGTAACGCTTCTTTGAGTCTTTGTTGTCAATCAACGGATCATTGAAGGCATCAATGTGGCCTGAGGCTTTCCAGGTTGTAGGGTGCATAAAGATTGAAGCATCAAGGCCTACAATGTTTTCATTCATTTTAACCATGGCTGTCCACCAGTAATTCTTGATGTTGTTTTTCAATTCAACACCTAATTGGCCGTAATCATAAGCCGCGCTTAGTCCGTCGTAAATTTCACTACTAGGGAATACAAATCCGTATTCTTTTGAGTGACCAACTATTTTCTTCAATCTATCGTCTTGTGCCATGGTATAATGCGTTGAGGCGGCAAAGATAGGGTGAATCAATTAGTTGTGTGGCTTTTGGGTCTTCAGAACGTTTATTTATCTGTTTGGCTATCTTGCACCCATGGATGAATTGACAAATGGTGCGCCTCGGGTAGGTGTTTTGGGTGGTGGCTCTTGGGCTACGGCCATCGTCAAGATGCTGAGCAACAACCTCGGTGAGGTGAATTGGTGGGTGCGAACGGAATCTTCTGTAGCACATTTGAAGAAGTACGGACACAACCCCAAATACATCCAAAGCATTGCCTTTGACATGGGAATTGTGCAACCTACTACTGATATGCAATTCGTAATTGATAATTCTGATATTCTTGTGGTTGCCATTCCTTCAGCGTTTCTAGACAGCACCATCCAAGAAATGAAACCTGAAAATTTAGACAACAAAATTATCTTCTCTGCCATCAAAGGTGTTATCAATGAATACGATTCCATCCCGGCCAGATACATCCACAAAGAATTTGGGACGCCTTATGATCAGATAGGAATCATTGCGGGGCCTTGTCACGCAGAGGAGGTGGCAAGTGAGAAACTGTCATACCTCACCATCGCTTGTCCTAATTTAGACCATGCAGCTGTCTTGGCAGAATTGCTTAAGACACGTTACATTAAAACGTCAATCAGTGAAGATGTTTTCGGAACCGAAATCAGTGCTGTTCTAAAGAATGTATACGCCGTAGCAGCCGGGATATGCCACGGATTAGGGTACGGAGATAATTTCCAATCAGTGCTCATCTCCAATTGCATCATTGAAATAAAGCGCTTTGTTGATGCCGTTCATGGCGTACACCGAGATGTGAAAACCAGTGCTTATTTGGGTGATTTATTGGTGACTGCTTATTCGCCCTTTTCTAGAAATAGAACGTTCGGAACCATGGTAGGAAAGGGTTACAGCGTGAAAGGGGCTATGATGGAAATGAACATGGTGGCTGAAGGGTATTATGCCGCGAAGGGCATCCATGAGATGAACAAGAAATTTCACGTTGAAATGCCCATTGCTGATGCGGTTTACAACATTTTGTATGAACGCATTTCGCCTGTGATAGAAATGCGTCTGGTAGCTGATAAGCTTACCTGAAATCCTTTTCGTTTTGTACAGATTATCAGACAACTAAACGCCAAATTTCTGCGTCTTACCTTTGAATATGTCTTTCCTGAAACCAACATACCTTCAGGTAGCGTTAGCTATGTGCGCCAGCTTTTTCAGTTTGGTGGTATTTGGTGCACCTGAATTTGTTGAAAACAAAGGGCAGTGGGAGGGTTCAGTCCTCTTTAGATCAGAGCTCAATGGCGGATTGGTTTGGGGCGAAGAAACTGGATTAACCTTCTTACTTCTTTCCCAAGCATACAGCGATTTTGGCCATGATGGAACAACCTATGCTCCGGAAGAATACAAAGCGCATGCTTATAAAATGAATTTTGAAGGGGCGAATTTGGCCACGGCCGAAGGAGAAAATCCCAGTTCACACCACTACAACTACTTTCTTGGGAATGATCCTTCTCGCTGGGCACAAGATGTAACCCCTTTCGGGAAGATGCGTTTGCCTCAGTTGTATGAAGGCATTGAAATGGTGCTCTATTCAACTCATGGAAATCTGAAGTACGACTTGAACGTGGCGCCCTATGCAGATATATCGCAGGTAGTTTTCTCTTATGACGGTCTTGAGGGAATGCGCATTCAAAACGGAAAATTACTGTTGCAGACAAGCATTCGAACCGTAAAAGAAATGGCTCCTTTTGCGTACCAGATGGTAGGGTCAAAAATGGTGGAAGTAAAGTGCAAATATGTCCTTGAAGGAAACAGGGTCCATTTTGAATTGGGTGAGTATGATCCATCTCTTCCCCTAGTCATTGATCCAGAAATCACCTTCGCCTCCTACATCGGTTCCATTGCGAGTAACTTTGGTTTTACAGCTACAGATGACTTAGATGGAAATCTAGTGGCAGGCTCGTGTATCTTTCAAGCCGGTTTCCCAACAACACTAGGCGCCATCCAAGATGATTTTGCATTTTTCACCAATGGCTTCTGCGATGTAGGGGTCTCAAAATTTAGCGCTGACGGAAGTCAATTGATGTACAGCACCTACATTGGTGGGTCTGGTGTGGAAATGCCGCACAGTATGATTTGTGATGCTGACGGAAACTACATTGTCATGGGCACAACGGGGAGTCCGAACTTCCCAACAACCGCAGGTGCTTTTCAGCCTGCATTGATTGGGGGGCCAGAATTCTCATTCAGCTCGTTCTTCATTAACGCCGCTCACCAAGATGGCTGTGACTTCTTCATTGCGAAATTCAATGGCGACGATTCTGGACTGATGGCCTCAACGTATGTTGGCGGATCAGGGACGGATGGATTGAACATGGGGGATAAGCTTTTCTACAATTACGGTGATTCTTTTCGGGGCGAAGTAATAGTGAGTCCTTCAGGTGAAATTGTAGTTGCTTCAACCACACTGAGTACTGATTTCCCTATGGGTTCAGCCACCTATCAAAACGTCAATTCTGGAAATCACGATGCCATTGTGTTCCGTATGAGCAGTAATTTGACCACATTGAATTGGGCAAGTTACTTGGGCAGCCCAAGTGATGACGCAGCTTACAGTGTGCAGTTTGATTCTGCAACCAACATGGTGGTCACTGGCGGAACAAAAGAAGCAGGAATTGTGACCTCTCCAAATGCGCAGAATGGATCTTTTCAAGGGGATGTAGATGCCTTTATTGTTCGGTTTAACGGAAACGGAACAGCTGTAGAAGCTTCAACATATCTGGGGACTCCTGAATACGACCAAGCCTATTTTGTGCAATTGGATGCCGCAGATAACATTTACGTCATTGGACAGACAGAGGGTGATTTTGAGATTCAAGGGGATGTATATGCCAATCCTGGAAGCGGCCAATTCATTGCGAAATTCGACAACGATTTAGCCAATTTAGATTGGCTAACGACCATTGGAACTGGCAGTGGAGATATAGACATTAGTCCAACCGCCTTTCTAGTTTCTGACTGTGACCAGATTTACTTTTCTGGGTGGGGCGGACTAACGAACTCGAGCAACGCGCCTTATGCGGTCAATAGCACTACAGATGGTCTTCCCATTACAGATGATGCCTTTCAAAGTGTAACAGATGGAAGTGATTTTTACCTCTGCGTGCTTGCTCCAGACGCTACAGAACTGGTCTACGCCACTTGGTTTGGTGGTGGGTCAAGCAGAGAACACGTTGATGGAGGAACATCAAAATTTGACAAGGACGGCAGCGTCTACCAAGCCGTCTGCGCTGGGTGCGGTGGAAATGATGATTTTCCCACTACAGCTGGTGCTTGGAGCAATGACAACGGCAGCACAAACTGCAACTTGGGGGTGTTTAAATTCGACCTAGGTAAAATTGAAGCTGAGATTGCTATTGAGGGTCCGTCTCAGGTGTGCGAAGGGTCCGATGCTCTATTCATCAACAATACTACTGGTGGCGCAAGCTTTGAATGGACATTTGGAGATGGAGGCGAAAGCAATTCCTCTGATCCGCTGCACATCTTCGAAGTGCCAGGGCTTTATGAAGTCATGATGATTGCCAGTGATTTTGGTGATTGTGTAGCACCAGATACGGCATATATTACCATTGAGGTTCTGCCGGGAGTAAGTCCAACTTTTGACGAGGTACCGCTCATTTGTGATGGTGATCCTGTGCAACTTTGGGGGTATGGAAGTGACAACCTCTTTTGGTTAGATGACCCAACGCTGAGTGCAACTGACATTGACAATCCCATTGCCACTCCTTCAGAGCCTACGACTTATTTTTTAGTTGACTTCAATGATTGCGAGGCAGAAACACTAGAAGTGGTGGTCAATTTCGTACTTCCGGAAACAACTATTTCTGAAGATCAAACCATTTGCATTGGAAGCAGTGTTGACCTTGAGGTGACTGGTGGTGTTGACTACATTTGGTCACCTTTGACTGGGTTGTCTGATCCCTTCGTCCCAAACCCAACTGCTACGCCCACAGAAACCATAGAATATACAGTAGCAATTACAACAATAGAGGGTTGTGAAACAGAAGAAACGGTAAGCATTCAGGTAGATTTTGACATCCCAGGTGGTGATGTTTATGATCCAGTAGCCATGTGCATTGGGACAACCGTTCAGCTTGAAGCTGTAAACGGAATTGCTTGGTCTTGGTCCCCAGAAGAATATTGCAACAATCCCAACCTTCAGTTTCCCACGGTGAATCCGCCAGAAACAACCACCTTCTTTGTAGAGGTAACAAACGCTTGTGGAACGGGGATAGATGAGGTCACTGTTGAACTCATCATTCCAAATGCTGTTGCTGGAAGTGATGGAGTAGTCTGTTTGGGTGCTTGGCATCCTGTTTTTGCCTCAGGAGGAGAGACATACCAATGGCAACCAGCTCAATTTGTGCTAGACCCAGAAAGTCCAACGACCTTGGTTTCGCCCCCCACAAATCAAACATTTACCGTTTATGTAACAGATGAATTTGGATGCACAGTATCTGAAGAAGTAAATGTTACCGTTTTACCGCTGCCTTATGTTGATGCTGGTCCTGACCGTGTTATCAATTGGATGGAATATGATTACATCTTCGGAACAGTAGATGGTACAGAGTTTTGGTGGGAGCCAGACATTGACATCTCCTGCATAGATTGCATTACGCCAATTGTAGACCCTGATGACCCTATGTGGTATACACTTCATACCATAGATAGCAATGGCTGCATTGGTGTAGACAGTGTTTTTGTTGATGTGTTTTATCCGCTCTATGTGCCCAATACAATCACCCCAAATAATGACGGCATCAATGATGTTTTCAGAGCATATGGTGACAATGTGCGCGAATTCAGAATGGAAATTCGCAACCGATGGGGTGAACTCATCTTCGCCTCAGATAGCATTGAAGACGTGTGGGACGGCAGCGCTCATGGTGGAGAGCATTATTCGCAAATAGACACCTATGTCTGGATGATCTGGTTTGATACCAAAGAAGGAATGGAGAAGCGAGTTGGACATGTTAATGTTATTCGATGAGGATTGACGGGTCATCTGTCAGATGGTGCAAGTAACAACACTGCCTCGCCTAAAAGGGCATCAACTTCCACTCGGACTTGCTTTCACTAGACCGCCGGCACGGATACTTATTCCTTCCATCCAAACCTGTTATTGGTTAAACATCAACTGATATAACAGAACTGACTCGAATTTAAGCAAATGGTAATCAGTGTATTGAGATTTTTTTCAACTTTTTTGTCACGCCAATAGGTTGAAAATGATAATAGGAGTGTAGCGCTACAATTTTTAAAAGATTGTTAAACCAGAAGAAAATATTAAAAAATGAAGAATCTCGTTAATTCCAAAATTGTACTGATTTGCTTGAGTGTTGCTGTTATATTGACGGCCTGCCAGAAAGAGAATCTAGATGAAACAGAAACAGTAGTGACAAATGAGCAATTACCTGAGTATGATTGCCCTAATTTGGAAGCCAACATAGGTGATGCTTGTCAAGATGGCTGGGGTATTGTCACTGATGATTGCGATTGCGTTGAGAATCAAGAAGAATTCGACTGTCCAGATTTACAAGCCAACGTAGGAGACTCTTGTCAAAATGGCTGGGGAATTGTTACAGCAGACTGTGATTGTGTTGAGAATTCAAATGAGTTTGACTGTCCAGATTTTTATTCAGAAGTTGATGGCGCGCCAGTTGTAGGACTTAATTCAGGAGATGCTTGTGAGGCTTTTGGTCCTGGCGGATGGGGAGATTTCTTGTATGTTGGAACGGTATCTGATAACTGTGAATGTTTAGAGTCTAACACAATAGAATTTGATTGTGAGAATCTTCAGGCTAACATAGGAGATCCATGTCAAGATGGCTGGGGAATTGTTACAGCAGACTGTGATTGTGTTGAGAATTCAAATGAGTTTGACTGTCCAGATTTTTATTCAGAAGTTGATGGCGCACCAGTTGTAGGACTTAATTCAGGAGATGCTTGTGAGGTTTTTGGTCCTGGTGGATGGGGAGATTTCTTGTATGTTGGAACGGTCTCTGATAACTGTGAATGTTTAGAGTCTAACACAAATGAATTTGATTGTCCGAATCTTCAAGCAAACATTGGTGACCCTTGTCAAGGTGGATGGGGAATCGTTACAGCAGATTGTGATTGCGTAGAAAACTAATCGGTGTAAGAACAACCCTGATAAAACAACCTAGTGCATTTCTTGAAATGCACTAGGTTCTCTTTAATTTATGGAAGTAGGCAAGGAATGTATAGAGGGTTGTTTTAGGGGCGAAAATGCTTCTCAAAGAGAACTTTATGACCTTTTATTTCCATACTTAAACACATTATGCGGCAGGTATTTGGACAATACATCGCACCGTCAAGATGTACTTCAAGAAGCATTCATTCTCATCTTTAAGAAGATCAATCAGTTTGACGCAAGTAAGGGGGCTTTTCATTCTTGGGCTAGCAGAATCGTAATCAACCTGAGTCTCAAGCAAAATAAAAGCGGCAAGAGGTTCTATCATTTGCAAGTAGAAAAAGTTGAAGAAACCATTGCGGTAGATCCTGAAGTAATAGGCCAAATGAGCAATGAGGAGCTCATTCGGTTTTTGAGAACAATGCCAGCGAAATACTATGAAGTTTTTATCCTTTTCGTTGTTGATGGTTATGCGCATGAAGAGATAGGGGAAATCCTCGGTATTAAAGTAAGCCTGAGCAGAAAAAGACTCGCTAGGGGCAGAGCTTGGCTTCAATCCAAGCCCAAGAGTCTGAATTTATTTCTTGGAGATTACAGATACTCAATAAGGTAACAAATGAACAAGGTCGAACAAGAAATCAAAAGAAGGCTAGCTCAATCTACTTCCACAGAAGGGATTGATACTGAAGGCTTGTGGGCCTCTATTTCTGAGGCATCTCATTCAGTTGGGGAACCTAAAAAGAAAAGAAGGTTCGGATACATTTGGTTCCTCTTGGCGCTTATTCTTGCAGGTTCAGGTTGGGCTGTTTTCGCCAATAAAGAACGTACTGCTTCAAGTTACATTCCCAGGTCAGAAGATCAAATCGAAATTGGAAATGTGTTCCTTTCTGAGATCACGTCCGAACAAGAATCAATTGCATCTATTTCAGGTGCGCTAGGCGAGGAAACTCCTGACATAGCTGCAATAAAACACCTTGATGATGGAAACCTCCTAAACAAGGCGAATCTGGATGTTAACCAGAGAACAATTGAGGGCCAAGAACCATCTAATGAGATGGCTAACAGACACCTAAACTCAGGTGTCATTGCTAAGCAAAATGAGCAAGCAAACGAAAAGGTCCCAGGAAAAACCAAAACAACATCCAATCTTCAAGAGACAGCCGCGGTTACTCCAATAAACAGTGATGATGTCAAACAGAAGAATGTTATAATGCCCGAGAATCTAATTGATGTGTATTCTACTACAACAGAACCAAAACTGTTTGATCAAAATTTACGGAGCTTAGCTTTAATAGGTGTGGGATCTGTAGCGTTATACAACACTAATTTCAAGGCTCCATTTCTTCAAAAACGGGATCTACCGTCATCAAAGACTCCAATTACCTGGACAATTTACGGAGGAGCCGTTATTTCTAATGTGAATTATCTAGCGGAAGGGTCTGGTTTGGCTGATTCCTTGAATAGAAATCTTTCTCCTAATCTTGGTTTTCATTTCGGTGGTTTGGTGCAAATCAAGAAACAAAAAAATTGGAACCTGAGCCTCGGTATTGAACACATGCGCTGGAATGAAAGGTTTGATAAAGTGATTACCTCAGATACGGTGGTGTTCATCAATCAACAAGAGTTGTCAGCAGTAAATTTCAGAACGGTCAAACATTACAACAATTCCTCAGTGTTGGCATTCCCGATACAACTTGAGTTGTTTAAGGACATCGAACGTTTTCGAATAGGAATGAGTTTTGGCGCAAGTTATTCGCTCATTTTAGGGCAGGAAGGCCGTTTGTTAAAAGACAACATCACTGTAGTGAACTATTCACAAGATGAAAAACGGTATTCTAATTTCTTTAGCGCTCGAGTAGCACCTTCAATTGGTTATAAGTTGAATGGAAGAATCAGGTTAAATGCCTTTTGCACATTTGGAATACAAGAACATGGTTCAACTTCGATCAATCAATTGAATAGCAGGTCAGTTGCCGTAATGCCTTCAATAGGCATCACGTTTAATTAAAGGAAGTCAATCTACGGAAATGGCGCCAGCTCTGCTGGAGCGTAAATCAACGAGCACGTAGCTCAAGCAATCCTGTTGAATTGTTATTTCCTTTTGCTTGCTTACTTTTCAGAACTTTTACTTCGCTGTAGACGCACAAGAGGTCCCCTTTACTCAATCTTTCTTGTTGGTTTAAAGGTGACAACACCGTTGCGCACCTTCGCCAGAACGGCATCCGACTTGAACTTTTTGGCCACGTCAACGTTATTCGTTGACCGTTCATGTAATATGTCAGTAATCATGTGTTTTTAATCTTTTCCTTTTCTAGATTCGCCCTGCAATAAGTAAAATATAGAACGATGAATCTATCCATGCGATTTTTAGCCCTTTCTGCCCTTATTTTTGCAGTCGGTTGCACAGAGACTACAACTGAAAATTCAAACGAAACAAAGGCAATGCCCACAGCCCCCAAAGCAAACCAAGTTCCTGAAGCGCTAGTAGCTCACGGAGATACACGAATTGACAATTATTTCTGGATGCGCTTGAGCGATGAACAGAAGAAAGATACACTGGATCCTCAAACCAAAGAAGTGCTTGAAAACCTCAATGCGGAAAATGCATACCGCAATGAAGTAATGGCGCACACTGACGCTTTTCAAGACAAACTCTACGAGGAAATTGTTGGTCGCATTAAGCAAGATGACCAAAGCGTTCCTGTGAAGGTAGATGGTTACTGGTACTATACCCGTTACGAAGAAGGAAAAGAGTATCCGGTTCACTGCAGAAAGCTTGAAACCATGGATGCAGACGAAGACGTTATGCTGAACGTGAACGCAATGGCTGAAGGCTATTCGTATTACGCCATTGGCGGAAGATCTGTTAGTCCCAACAACAACCTCGTTGCATACGGAGTTGATACGGTAAGTAGAAGACAATACACGGTTTACATTAAGGATTTGACCACAGGAGAACTCTTAATGGATGTGATTCCTGAAACCACAGGTGGCGCTACTTGGGCAAACGACAATAAAACGCTTTTCTACTCAAAGCAAGATCCTCAAACCCTGCGTTCTTCAATGATCTACAAGCACGTGCTTGGAACAGATGCTTCTGAAGATGTTTTGGTGTTCGAAGAAAAGGATGAAACCTTCTCTTGTGGCATTGGTAAAACGAAATCAAAGGATTATTTGATGATCGGTACCTATGCAACGCTATCTACAGAATGGAGATACCTTGATGCCAATGACCCGAATGGTGAATGGAAAATCATTCAGGAAAGAGAACGCGGATTGGAATACAGCGTGAACCAGTTTGGCAGTTCATTTTACATTACGCACAACCTAGATGCGAAGAACTTTAAGTTGTCTCGCACCCCTGTAACGGCAACAACAAAAGAAAATTGGGTTGATGTAATTGCGCATAGAAAAGACGTGCTCCTTGAAGGCATTGAGATGTTCAAAGACTATTTAGTTATTGATGAACGCTTCCAAGGTCTTACCCAAATTCGTGTTATGCCATGGGAAGGCGAAGAGTATTATCTTGAATTTCAAGATCCAGCTTACACGGCTTATGTAGGATACAATCCTGAATTTGATACGAAAACATTGCGTTACGGATACAGCTCATTGACCACTCCTGGTTCTACTTATGATTACGAGATGGTAACCAAAGAGCGCACGTTGCTTAAGCAGCAAGAAGTAATGGACCCAAACTTCTCTCCAGACAATTATGTTTCTGAAAGAACAATGGCTACTGCGGCAGATGGAACGCAAATTCCAGTGAGCATTGTTTACAGAAAAGGGACCAAAAGAGATGGTTCAAATCCAACGCTTCTCTATGGTTACGGTTCATACGGAAATACCATTGATGCTTACTTTAGCTCTGTTCGTTTGAGCTTGTTAGACCGTGGCTTTGTTTATGCTATTGCCCACATTCGGGGGGGTCAGGAAATGGGCCGTTTTTGGTACGAAGATGGAAAGCTCCTCAAAAAGAAGAACACCTTTACAGACTTTATTGATTGTGGTGAGTTTATGATCAAGGAAGGCTTTACCAGCAAAGAACACCTTTATGCTATGGGCGGAAGCGCCGGTGGTTTGCTCGTTGGAGCAGTAGTTAACATGCGACCTGATCTTTGGAATGGAGCAATTGCAGCGGTGCCTTTTGTTGATGTTGTAAGCACAATGATGGATGAAACCATTCCACTTACAACGGGTGAATTTGATGAATGGGGAAACCCGAAAGACAGTGTTTACTATGAGTACATAAAGTCGTATTCACCTTATGACAACATAGAAGCTAAAGCCTACCCAAACTTGCTTGTAACAACAGGTTTTTGGGACAGCCAAGTGCAATATTGGGAGCCTGCAAAATGGGTTGCTAAGCTGCGCCAATTGAAAACAGATAACAACCAACTGTTGATGTACTGCAACATGGAAACCGGACACGGTGGTGCTTCGGGGAGATTCCAACGTTACAGAGAAACAGCAATGGAATATGCTTTCTTGTTTGATCTAGAAGGCATTACTGAATAACTGAATTTGTAGAACTGATTAAATGACACCCCGGCAATTCGTCGGGGTTTTTTCATATGAAGTACAGGAAATTACACAAGGAAGAATTAGAGGAAGTTGAGGCCGAGTTTGTCAAGTTTTTGGCAGCAAATTCAATCACCGGAGCTGATTGGATTGTCCTCAAAAAATCAGACCCTAAGAAAGTAGAAGGACTCATTGAAATCTTCTCTGACATATTCTGGGAGAAGGCCTTGACCAACATCAAATGTGTTGAACAGCGCACTGTGAAGCGGTTGCGAATGATTAAGTTTGATGATGATGAAGCGAACCTCATTGAGCTTCGCATTCCAGAAGAAGCATCATTGAACCTCTTGGATCCTGAGCACGTTCAAAAACTCTCAGATGGCACACTAGACATTGCTAGTTTTTCGCCAGAGTTGTTTACTGGGAAACGAAAATTTGACCATTCTAGGAACGAAGAGCTGTTCAATTTCATTGAGCAAGGAGCGCGACCAGTCAAACTGGACATGTATGATTACTTCCAGAAGATGATTAAATAGCTAGAGAAGCAAGAGCAATGCTGATGTCTTCTTGCGGCAACTCTAAGTGGTAGCCAAACAAGCCGGCGTCAATAGCGCCCCTAACATGTTGTGGTGAATCATCAACAAACAGCGTGCGCTGAGGGTTGAGCCCGTGCAATTTGCACACATGCAGATACGTTTCTGGATAAGGTTTTTTAATGCCGAGCACATTTGAGTAGTGCACTTTTTCAAATGCTGCACGGAAATAATCCAAGCCCATTTCCTTTTCGATGTCTTTCTCGAATTCAGCAACATGAATGGCATTTGTGTTACTCAGCAAAAACATCCGGTGATTGCCGCTCAACTGGTGAACGAAGTCAATACGGCGTTTCGGAATACCAATAAGAATCGAATTCCATGCTGCTAGAACTTGCTGTTTGGTTATGCCAGATGGAACGTACTTGTGAAGCGCTTCTAGGAAATCACCGTTGCTGATGTTCCCTGTTTCCAATCGGTCAAACAAATCTGTCTGACTCGCCTTAGAGTATATAGCCTCGAAATGCTTCATTCCAAGTGCTTCAAATGCACGAGCTGGTGCAGGATAATCTATGTCGTAGAGCACACCACCAAAATCTAAAATAATGGCATCTATTTGATCAGAAGATGGAATGAGTTTCATTATTGACGCTTCAACCAAGCGTTTTCGTTTTCAGTCTCACGAACAGATGCAAGCGCTTTTTTCGCTGCAGATTTCGACGTGTAGCTTCCCAACGAAACCAGATGTAAGTCTCCGCTTTGTGCGAAAATACTAGCGTCGAATCCTTTTGAGTTCAATTGAGCAGCGTAGTCTTTCGCGTTGCTTGCTTCTTTGAATGCGCCTCCAACAATAAAGTACAATTTCAAGCTAGATGCGCTTTTAGAGACATCTTTTGTTGGCAATGCTGAAGTAAGGTCAGCTGACGAATTCAGGATGATCTGAATGCCATCTGGTGAAATGCGCTCTTCTTCGAAAGAATAATAGAAAGAATCAGACTGCGGATTGCTTGCCAAATGTGTTTTTAAAGGATTGCCGGTTTCCGGCGTTGGAAAAGCGATTTTTTCTTCCTCAAAACGTGGCTGGTAGCTTGAAGAGATAGGCGTGTTTGAAAAAGAGAAGGGCACTGCTGAGAACGTTTCAGGATTATTCATCCCCGTTTGGACCAAATAGCCAGAGGCAATGAGGAAAGGAAAAACAGCCGCTGCGGCTAGGTTTCGCCAAGAACGTCTCGTACCCGTAGGGATTTGCTCTACCCTCGTTTCTGTAACAACCAATGGAATGGCAATGGCCTCTTCCTTTTTTTCTTCCTTCGCACGCAACGGAATCAACGTCAGTGGCGCTAGTCCGAATGAAGAAGCGAGGTAATTGCGTTCTTGAGAAGGAATGAATTGCACGTTGCCTTCAGCATTGAGGTAAATGACACCAACAGCATCAAATTGGTATTGATTTCCTGCTTTCAACTTGGCACTGATTGCCTCAACTTCAGCAGTAATTTTTGCAGAGGCCTCTTCGTATGATATGTGCTCATGGATTCGCAACCATTGCGTAAGCACACCATCGTTGTGCGTGAGGCGCTGATTAAAACCAACCTCTTTAGCCGGCGGCATGAGTTTATTGGTGCGTTTGTTAAGCGTTGACGGACGGTTGTTGGTAACGAAACCACCAAGACCAGGAACGATAACGCATTCATGCTCAACTAAGAGCTCAGAAAGAAATGTCTGAAGAAGTGCCATAACAAAAACGAAAGTACAAAAATCGGAGCTATTCCTGCACTTTATCCTTGTAAGCTCGTTCAATTTCTTCTAAATCACTCGGTGTGTCTACACTAGGTGATTCATGGCGTGTAATGCCGCAATGAACGTTGATGCCAGACTCAATCCACCGGAGTTGTTCCAGTGATTCAGCACGTTCGAGGGCGCTTTGCTCAAGATGAACGATCTCTCTTAGGGTCTGACTCTTGTATCCATATAGCCCAATGTGCTTGTAGAAATCATGTTTGGCTAGCCATTCTGTAACCAAACCGGCTCTGTAAAAAGGAATGGGACTGCGTGAAAAATACAGTGCCTTATTGTTTCGGTCCAAGACCACCTTCACTCTGTTAGGATTGAGCAAGACCTCTTCATCTTCAATGCGTTTTACTAAAGTAGCAATTTGAACTTCTGGTCTTTTTACCACGCTAATGAGCTCATCAATTTGTTGCGGATTGATAAAGGGTTCATCTCCTTGGATGTTAATAACCGCATCTGGTGTTTCGCTTAAGTTCTCTATTGCCTCGTGGCACCTTTCCGTGCCCGTGGTATGCGTAGGCAAAGTCATCACGCATTTTCCACCAAAAGAAAGAACATGTTCTCGAATGCGGTTGTCATCAGTTGCCACATAGACCTCTGATAGGAACTCAGCCTGAGATGCTTGTTCATAAACGCGTTGAATCATGCTTTTTCCAAGAATGAGTTCCAATGGTTTCCCTGGGAATCTGCTTGAATCATATCTGGCGGGAATAATTCCTATTATTTGCATCAGAAAGTCAATGTGTATTGGATGGTTGAAAGACGAGTTGGTTCAATGGCAAGCGGACGAATAGCGTACGTTTCATTCGTTAAATTAGAAACTACAAAAGCAACTTTTTGGGTGGGCGTCACGCGGTAGCCAATTCGAGTGTCCAAAATTAAGATATTGGGATTGTTTTCTGCCATCCAATCTTCCGCGCCCCAATTGATTGAGCTGTCAAGTACTTCTACTTGAATAAAAGCGTAATCAATGTTTTTGATCGAACTATGAAAACGCGCGCTCATGCCAATGATCCATTTGTTCTTTGAGGCTTCAACATCAGCACGAACAAGGTGCTGCATGCGGTATTTTAAGATGTTATTCGTAGAGTCTGAACTGGTAGATAGGAATGTCAGCGGAAAGTCAAAATCAGGATTGAAGTTGGCATCGCCATACACGTAATCAGGTGTTTTTGAAATAGGTTTGGTGAAGGTGTAACCAGCCAAAAGGTTGATGTTCCAGCCTTTGATGTCACCTGTTCCTAAAACCGAGAATTCAGCACCTGTAACTTGACTTTCACCCGTATTCATACTTCGGAATCCAAAACCCAATAATTGACTTGTAGCCGGATTACCCCACTGCCCGAATGTAAATTCAATGAAATCACTGTACTCTTGAATGAATGCCGCAAAGTCTAAAAAGCCCTTAAACCCGCCAATTTTGAACCCTTGTTTTAGACCTACTTCTGCATTGTAAGAAGTTTCAGGAATAAGGTCGAAATTAGGATAGATGGTCAAACTTCCAACGGAGGTTTGAATGAACTTTTCAGCGATGCTCGGGAAGCGGAAGCCTTGTCCGAAGCTGGCGCGAAAGAAGGTGAATTCTGCCGCTTGGTAGTTCAAACCAGCTCTAAAAACAGGTTTTGACTCACTTTGCTTATTGATTTCAAAGTATTCATACCGGACGCCAGCAGAGACATTTAATTTGTCAAAGAATTTTTTGTCAACCTGGATGTATGCCGCATAATTGTTTGCCTCGTTTGACCCATCAATGTTGAATCCGCTGTAAAGCTCTGATTCACTTAAGGTGCGTTGGCCCATTAAACCGAAAGTGGTTTTTAAGTTCGAAATGCCCAAATGATCATAGTTCTGCTGGTACTGGTATTGCGCATAAAACACATCTGAAAAATTCCCTTGCCCATTGTCGTTGTCATTGTCTAGTTTCATCCAACGTGAGCGAAACGTATGGGAACTGCCATTGGCTGTATAGTACTCTACGAAGGGATCAACAGTTCCAATGACTTGTTTGGTGCGTGTTGCTGAGCCTTGAAACGCCTCGTACAATCCCGTGGTAGCGTTTTCCCAAATCAAGGTCGCTAGTGACTCGCCTTTAAGCCAATTCGTGTTCACCCCCACGTTTAACCCTTTGATTTTTTTACTTCGGTAGCGTAAGTTCATGTTAATTCGACCGAAGAATTCAGCCCCATACCGATTCACTTTCACAGGATTGTAAGCTGAGCTTGCTGTATCAGTTCGAACGCCTTCTGCATTGTAATTTACAATGGGTCCTTGGTGGCCGTCATCGCCCAAAAAGTTGGCTCCAATCACAAAGTCAAGTTGGCCAATCTTGCGCGAATGTAACATCTGTACGCCGCTTTGCATCATGTTTCCGTCCCAGTATACAGCCTCTTCATTGGCTGAGTTGGAATAAATCCCTTGGTAGAGTGCAATCTTCGTTTTGGGTTCCTCTTTGGGGTAAGCTGTTCTAAGGTTGATTACCCCACTCAGAGCTGCACTTCCATAAAGTACGCTCGAGGCCCCTTTGATGACCTCTATTTGTTCTACGTTTTCTATAGGGAGGAAACCCCATGAAGGTCTTCCTGCATCACCACTCAGCACAGGCAGGTCATCTAGGAGAACCATTACTCTACTTCCAGCGCCGAAGCTGAATCCACTTCCACTTCTAATTTGTGGTTCGTTGTCTACAATGCTCACGCCTGGCGTTTGCTGCAGCACCTCATCTAAACGCAAGGTGTTCTTGTTTTCAATGATGTTGGGTCGAATGATCTCCATCGAAACGGTCAATTCACTCAACTCTTGTTCGAATTTGCCCGCGCTTACAACAACGAAATCAAGCTCTTCTGTGTTCGATTTCAGTTGAAGATTTTTTCGAACTTCTCCAGTGGCGGGCATAACAATGTCAAATTTGAATGCTTCGTAGCCAATGAAACTGGCAACAAGACTGTGGGTTCCTTCGGGAAGTTCCATTCGGTATTGACCATCGAAATTTGTAGAAACACCTCTTCCGTTTTCGTCTACAATGTTCGCAGCGGGCAACACTTCGCCCGAAATACTATCTGTTATTGTTCCCACTAAGACTTGTCCTATTAAGCAGTTGGGAAGAGCAAAAAGTAATAAAAACGTCAAAATTCGCATGTTCATGTGTTAAGGCGTTACGCAAGTATACTAAAATGATACGTCTACAAAGTAGATGTTTGAGCAATTGAATGAGTACTTATTCTTGCAAGATGAATATTTCTGAAACTAAAATTGCCGCTATCGCTTTGGCGCGTGCTGACGGAGTTGGTCCAAGTACAGCACAAAAACTACTTGATCAGTTTGGATCAGCTATAAATGTTTTTAAGGCTGATGACCACTCATTGATAGCAATGGGCTGTCAAAAGAAGCTAATTCAAAGCTTGCGAGACCAAGTGAATTGGAATCAAGCAGCCAATGAGGCTGAAGATGTGCTCAATGAAGGGGGCGAAATTCATGAAAGAGGCAGCGTTGGCTATCCAAATAAATTAAATGCTTGTCCTGATGCGCCTACTGTGCTTTTCTCGAAAGGAAACCTGAACCCCAGCATGAAGCGTGTTATCGCGGTTGTGGGGACACGCAATTCTTCTGATTATGGCAAGAAAATGTGTGAACAACTCATACGTGAACTTCAGGTATATGATGTAACCATTGTCAGCGGTTTGGCATTTGGTATCGATGTCATTGCACACCGTGAAGCCTTGAAGAATGGGATGTCGACGGTGGCCTGTTTAGCGCATGGCATAGATAGAATTTATCCTTCCAATCACGCTGGTACCGCAAGGGAAATGCTTGAAAATGGGGGGTGGATTTCTGAGTTTCCTCCCCACAAGAAACCTGAAAGGCAAAATTTCCCTTCACGCAACCGGATTATTGCGGGAATGGCAGATGCGACTGTTGTTGTTGAATCAAATGTGAAAGGCGGTTCCATGATTACGGGCCGCATTGCCGCTTCTTACCACAGAGAGGTCTTTGCCGTGCCTGGGGCGCTTACAAATGAAGTGTCAAAAGGCCCCAATTTTCTCATTAAAAATATGGAAGCTCAGTTGTTATTGAATGCCAAACAAATAGCTGAGGAATTAGGATGGGAAAAGCTCAAAGCGCCAGCGATGCAGATGTCATTGCTGCTTGATTTAAACGAAAATGAACAAAAGGTAATAGACTTGCTCAGTCAGAAAAAAATGCACATTTCGATGCTTGAATTGGCGCTTCAAAGCGGCAGCTCCAATTTATCTTTGACCCTTTTAAATATGGAAATGAAATCTTTAATTAGGCTCTATCCAGGTCAATATTATGGGCTGGACCTTTGACTGCATCTGTGGTTAGAATGTCCGTTCTGGCATCTACCAATCCGTTTTGAAGTGTATTTACGAACCGCTTTACACAAAGTGTTTTAATTTCCTTGTCTTCGGCTGTCTTCATGGTGTTGTACATGGTGTTTAATTCCTCTAAGAAGCCTGCTTGACAATAAGGCTGGAGGTCATGTAAATAACGTTCAAAGAGTATTTGACAAGCGTTCCATCTTTCTTCCTCTACGAATTTGAAAGCTTGATCGCGGACGGTTTCAAATTGATTAATGATCAGTTGGAGCACTTGCTTTCTGAAGTTGCTATCGTAACCTGAAATCTTTGTAAGAAGGTGGAGATTGATCATAATACTTGCGTTTTCACAGCACAAGTATAGTTGGCCTAAAGAGAGGAATGGGTAGGATGTGTTCTTTGCATTGAGTCAGAATTATCTGACACTAAGTGTAATTGGTGAGCTCAATTTTAACTTCCTTGATGCAACTGTCACACAGCACTTTCGCCTCTAAGAAGAGCCCAGGGATCTGTTGCTCATCTTGGTCGTCTTTCACACACAACTCAATTTTTTGGAAAATGCGAAAGCCTTCCGTAAATCCAATTGTGAAGGATGAAGATTTCAATTTGTGTGCAAAGTACCGTACCATTTTGAAATCGCCGCTTTTTACAGATTCATGCATGCTGTCAACGTCCTTTGGAGTGTTCATCAGATACACCTCAAGGATTTCGCGAATGAATGCGTGGTTATGTTTTGAAAGATTCTTTAAATTATCAAGATTGATCATCAGACTGCGGGTTTCCAGTTAAATTAACGTTGGGATTGTCAAGATCCTCTTGCTCCGTTAATACATTTAAATCTCCAGTTGTAAGGTTTCTTTCTATCTCTTTGAGACCGAATCCATTTTGAATCAATGAAACAGTCATAACCAAAGAAGTGATAAAGACCACTTGGAGTAATATTCCTCTATCAAATGCTTCCGTGGCATACTGGTCATAGGCGCTGTATATCTGGAAGAAAAGAAGAATTGTGATCAAACCTCGGGGCGCTATATAAAGTAACGGAAAAATATTCTTCCGATCGAATACCCAAAGGAGTAGGAATCTTACCAAGTACAAGATGACTGTAATAACCAGACTGAAGAAGAGCACTTCCCAGCTGAGCAACGATGCCAACGTGATGGTGATTCCGAAAATCACAAAGAAGAAAGTTCGAATAACAAAGGCCGTTTCAAGCGTCAAGAGGTGAAACTCATTGTGCAAAGATTTGATTTTATCAAAATCAACGAAACGTCTTAACTGTTTGAACCAAAATAATTTTGGATTATTGATCATCAACCCAAAGGCGAGAATAGAGATGAGTGGTGAAAGGTGGTATACCTTCTGAACGGCATAGATCAGCAATAGAATCGCAATGGTGAGGAAGAGTTTTATCTCGCTAGTCATCTTTTGAATAATCCAAACAAGGCCGTAACAAACAATGACAGCAAAGAAAATGGTTAAACCTATGTTAGAGAAAACGTTCATCGCAACCTGACCTGTGTCTGCCTCACCTGCATTCCCGAGGAGTAAATAAAAGAACATGATTCCCAAAATATCTGAGAAGGTACTCTCATAAACCATAAACTCTTTTTGATCATGCATCAGTCCTCCCACACTAGGAATGATAATGGCGCTGCTCATGATGCTCAATGGAATGGCATACACGAGCGCATTGTAGAAGTCAGGAATGATCATTTTGTTCAGGAAGAACGCAATCAGAAGTGAGCTCCCAAACAGCGCAAAAAGGGCTACTAAAAAGCTCTTCCAGATAGTGGGCCATTTGCTGCGAGAAAGCTCTAAATCTAGCGCCGCTTCTAACACAATGAAAATTAATCCTACGGTACCTAAAATCTCCAACAAGAGCCCTTCGAATGGAATGGCATCAACGCCCATAGAGCGCATGCCTTGTTTGATTCCTATTCCAAGTCCAATGAGCAAAAGAACACTCGGGATGTTGGTCTTTTTAGAAATAACCTGAAAAAAATAAGAGAGGATGATGACCACAGATGCCCCAATCATCAGCGCATAAGAACTCGTAAAGTCAATGAATAATAACATCAGTCTTCTGTTTGAGTTTCAGGCACAAGAATCGTGGATACCTGAGCATACAATGCTTGTGCAGCCTCAATGAATTCTTCTCTTGCAAATTTAGTGGGCTCATACGTCGCACTGGAAAGTGCTGATTTCACCATGCCGCCTTTCACATCTTCTCCTGCGGGATTAAAGAGGGTATAGTGCAAACGCACAAAGAGGGCTGCTCCTTCTGGATTCACCCGAATTGGGTCTCCTAAGTTTACAATGTCTAGCTGTGTCACTACTAAAATAAAGTTGGATTTTGTTTCGGTCGCTAAAGCGGAAATGGTGGTTGAATCAATTACGGCAGACATGTAACGCGAAACGGTATCTCTTCTTATGCGAAGCTCTCCTTCCGAAATAAAAGTGCCCGGTTCGCTTGGGTCTTCGGGTGAGTTTATTACCGTCTTTAACTCATACCCGAGCTCTCCGTAGAAGGTGTTGAGTGCTTCGGGCCATTCATCTTCCCAGCCGTAAACCATGCTTTCAGCACGGTCAGGTTTTGTTACCCGCATGGCATAACAAAACCCCTCAGCAAGAGCTGCTTGTACTTCTTTTGTGGACATCTCGTTTTTGAAACACATGTCGCGATGGATGTCTGAAATCAACATCCTAGGAGTAAAAGGCACCACGGCAATAGACGCTGTCCTGCTAGAATAGAATCCTCCGCCAAAGCCACGCGTGTTGTCCTGGGCCAAACTGCTGTTAGCCATTGCTGCTAAAAAAAACAGCAGACCAAAAATATGTGTGTACTTCCTCATCTTACCTGCAAGATACTTGTGAACAGCCCCTTTTTGAAGGAGGGGAAGAAGTTTTATTAACGAAAGCATTGTGGTTAAAATCCGCCAAAGATTGCCCTGTAAATATCGTTGCCCATGGCATAGACCATAAGTGATAGCAGTAAAACGATGCCCACCATTTGAGCGCGTTCTAAGAACTTTTGAGGGGCTGGTCTGCCTGCAACGATTTCATACAACAAGAAAACCACGTGTCCGCCATCTAGTGCCGGAATAGGAAGCAAGTTCATGAAGGCTAAAATCAACGATAGAAAAGCTGTGTTGGACCAGAAAATGCGCCAATCCCATCCTGCATCGAAGATGCTGCCAATGGTCAAAAAGCTGCCCACTTGCGTAGCACCTGATTTCGAAAACAAAAAACGAAGCCCAAGCACATAACCTTGCAAGACTTCGCTAGCCTCATTGAATCCAGCCGGAATTGCCTCCAAAAATGAGTACGATTTATGCTGGAAATTGAAGTCAGATCGATCGGTTGGGGAATTGGCCCCAAAACCAATCCTGCCACTTTCGTTCGTAGTTAAAGAAACCGCCATCTCTTGTCCGTTTCGAAACAAAGTAAGCTCAATTTCGCTGTTCTTTTCACGGGTAATTTCTCTTGCTACATCTCCAAAATAGATGGCTCTAACACCATTAACGGCCACGATGCTATCTCCTATCTGTAGCCCAGCTTTGATGGCTGGTTTATCTGCTTCCAAGAGGCTAATGACACAAGGGAATCGCATGCCAAAAGGGTCTCTTACATTGCTGTCAATCAGCACTTGTCCGAAATCAGCCGGCAATTTCACAATGGATTTTTCGCCATTGCGCACAACGCCCACTTCACTTACCTTATTTGAAAAGATGTAACGCCTAATGCTGTTGTATTCAAGGATGTCCTCCCCGTTTAAGCTATAGATCTGGTCTCCTTCTTCAAAGCCAAAAGAGGCAATTTTATCATCAATGTGAACGCCGTAAGTCACATCACTGTTGTTAATGTAGTTTTCGCCCCAAACAAACATGATCATGATGTAGATCAAGAATCCCAAGATGAGGTTCACTGTAACACCTCCAACCATAATGATTAATCTCTGCCATGCGGGCTTTGATCTAAATTCATAAGGCTTCGGCTCTTGCTTAAGGGCCTCCGTATCCATAGATTCATCAACCATACCCGAAATCTTCACATAGCCCCCTAACGGAAGCCATCCAATTCCATATTCAGTCTCGCCAATCTTCTTTTTGAACAATGAAAAACCGGGATTGAAGAAAAGGTAAAACTTTTCTACTCTTGTTTTGAACCATTTAGCAGGCAGAAAGTGTCCCATTTCGTGGAGAACAACAAGTATAGATAAACTCAGAATGAGTTGAGCAGCCTTAATCAGTATTTCCATTCTACATTTCTGTGCAAGCGCATTTCAAGAAAGAGTCTTGCGGATTTGAAAAATTCAAGTTGCAAACATACGGCTTTCGTCAGAGTCTATGCGTGACGAAAAGCTCCAAGCCCCGTCAAATTTTAGAAAAATTAGCACGTTTGAAAGAAGTAGCCCCTTTTTACTGAAGAAGAATGAAGAAATTTACCTTTGTACCATCGCCTCAATGGCTTATTGACTATGTCTGTGAAGAAAAAAACCGCCCCTAAGAAGAAAACGAACACGAAGAAATTTCTCGTGTTGTTCTGGTTAATAGCCATTGCACCGTTTGTTGGAATAGCTATTCTGCTTGCCATTGCTTCAGTTTCAGACCTTCCTGACACTGAAACGCTAGCCAACCCTAAAACGAATTTGGCAACCGAAGTTTACACCGCTGATGACAAAGTTATTGGCAGGTATTACCGTGAGAACAGGTCTGATATTGGATTTAAAAACCTTCCAACCCATCTTGTGAACGCACTTGTGGCAACTGAAGATGCCCGCTTTTGGGGCCATTCAGGGGTAGATTTCTTTGGGCTTGCCCGGGCAATCGCCTATATGGGAAAGAAAGGCGGAGGGAGTACACTTTCCCAGCAATTGGCCAAACAGATCTTTACTGAGGAATACCAAAAAGTGAGCTTTATTGAGCGTGCGCTTCTTGATAAGCCAAAGGAATGGATCATCGCTACACGCCTTGAAAAGCAGTACACCAAAGAAGAAATTGTAGCCCTGTATTTGAATCGCTATGATTTCCTCAACCAAGCTGTGGGGATAAAAAGTGCAGCAAATATCTATTTCAATAAATCAGTTGATAGCCTCTCTGTTGTTGAGTCTGCAATGTTGGTGGGGATGCTCAAGAATTCTTCGCTCTTCAATCCGCTTAGAAGACCTGAAAGGGTCATGAAACGAAGAGAAGTAGTGCTTGCTCAAATGGTGAAGTATGATTTCCTTTCGCCAGAAGCCTATGATTCACTGAGGGTCATTCCGATGAATCTAGATTACCAGCGCGTAAGCCACGATGAGGGTGCTGCGCCTTATTTTAGAGAAATACTTCGTTCTAAAGTGAAAGCGATTCTTTCTGAAAAAGATGCGAGTGGAAATTACGTTTGCGTGAAGGCAGATGGCTCGCATTACGATCTGTACAGCGATGGGTTGAAAATTTACACCACCATTGATTCGCGTCTTCAGAAATATGCTGAAGAAGCTGTGCACAGACACCTCGGGAGTGAATTGCAAGCTGATTTTTGGAAAGACCTCGAAAAGCGTCGCGAAGCAAACACCCCTTTTTACAATGGCATTGACCCAAGTGATAAAGACCGCATCATGGCCTTCGCTGTGAAGCAATCTGAACGCTATAAAAAATTGATGGGTGACTTGTGCCCTGATTGCAATCGACCGGGGTTCTATATTGTAAAGAAAGACAAAGAAGGAAAGCCGCATTTTTACTGTGACCCTGAAAAAGACGGTTGCGGACATGAATGGCCACGGTTGTCTGAAAAGGAAATCGAACAAAACTTCCAAACACCTTTCAACACAACCGTCTTCAGTCACAATGGTCCAGTAGATACCTTAATGACACCGATGGATTCCATCCGCTACCACAAGAGTATTTTGCATGCCGGGCTCATGACAGTTCAACCAGGTACAGGGCACATTAAAGCATGGGTGGGTGGAATTGACTACAAGTTTTTCCAGTATGACAATGTAAGTCAGTCTAGAAGACAGGTTGGGTCTACGTTTAAACCTTTTGTTTACGCAACAGCTGTGCGTTTGGGGATGCATCCTTGTACAGAACTTCCCAACCAAAAAGTAGTGATTGAAATGCCAGCAGGACAACCAGCTTGGTCGCCTGATAATTCAGACTTCAAGTACGGTGAAATTGTGACTCTGGAATATGCGCTGGCAAACTCCATGAATACAATCACCGCCAAATTGATCAAAAAATATGGTCCAGACTTGGTTGCGCAAACGGCCAATGACATGGGCATCCAAACGGAAATACCAAGAGTGCCGTCCATTGCGTTGGGGGTAGCTGAACTGTCCCTCTTCGAAATTACCGCCGCCAATGCCACTTTTGCCAATCAAGGGGTATACATTGAGCCAACGTTCATTGTTCGCATTGAAGATAAAAATGGAAACGTAGTCTACGAGCCTGAAATGAATATCAGACAGGGGATAGACGAGTTTACTGCCTACAAAACCTTGAACATGATGAAAGGTGTGGTTGACGGAGCATACAACCAAGAGAAAGGAAAGACCAGCGGCACAGGAGTGCGGCTTCGTATGAACCTTGAAAGTAGAGATTACGATGGCATTACAGCGCCAATGGCAGGAAAAACGGGCACCACGCAAGGAAATACCGATGGCTGGTTCATTGGCCTGACGCCTGAATTAGTGACCGGTGTTTGGGTTGGGGCTCAAGATCCGTCAGTGCGGTTTTCGACCACATCAAAAGGACAAGGAGCAAATACAGCCCTTCCTATTTATGGCTATTACATGAAAAAGGCCTACGATGATAAAAAAGTGGGCCTGAAACAGACAAACTTTGAACCACCTGAAGGAATGGACCCAAGTGCCCTTGATTGTAAAAACTATTTAGATGATTCGAATTCTGTTAACTTTGGAACCGAAGTAGAAGAGACCCTTGAAGATGAAGACCTCTTTGATTAATCACCCATTATGGCAATCAGTAAAACAGTAGCTAACGCAGAAGAAGCGTGTCAAGGAATTGAAAGCGGAATGACGCTGATGCTTGGCGGATTTGGCTTGTGCGGAATTCCAGAAAACAGCATCAATCAATTGGTGAAACTCGGAGTTTCTAATTTGACGTGCATCTCAAACAACGCAGGCGTAGATGATTTCGGACTAGGACTTTTGCTCCAAGGCAAACAAATCAAGAAAATGATTTCGAGCTATGTGGGCGAAAATGATGAATTTGAACGCCAAATGCTCAGTGGAGAGTTGGAAGTAGACCTCATTCCTCAAGGTTCGTTGGCTGAACGCTGCAGAGCTGGAGGTGCCGGAATTCCCGCTTTCTTCACACCCGCTGGCTTCGGTACAGAGGTGGGCGAAGGAAAAGAGACGCGTGAATTCAATGGAAAGCCGCACATTTTAGAAATGGCGCTCACCGCTGATTTCGCCATTGTAAAAGCGTGGAAAGGGGATACCGCTGGAAACCTGATCTTCAAGGCTACAGCTCGAAATTTTAACCCCTTGATGGCCATGGCCGGAACAATCACAATAGCGGAAGTTGAAGAATTAGTGCCGCTTGGTGAACTGAACCCGAACGAAATTCATACCCCAGGAATCTTCGTGCAACGCATCTTCCAAGGAACCAGCTACGAAAAACGAATTGAACAACGCACCGTTCGCTCACGCGACTAATAACCACTGAGATGCTAGATAAGAACGGAATCGCAAAAAGAATTGCACAAGAACTTCAAGACGGATATTACGTGAACCTTGGTATTGGTATCCCAACACTGTTAGCCAATTACATCCCAGAAGGAATTGATGTTGAATTTCAATCTGAAAATGGAATCCTAGGGATGGGCCCGTTTCCTTTTGATGGAGACGAAGATCCAGATTTGATCAACGCAGGGAAGCAAACCATCATGGCCATGCCTGGTGCCGTTTACTTTGACTCTGCAACGAGCTTTGCTATGATTCGCGGCCAACATGTTCAGCTCACGGTACTTGGGGCAATGGAGGTAGCGCAGAACGGTGACATTGCCAACTGGAAAATCCCCGGTCGAATGGTGAAAGGCATGGGCGGAGCAATGGACCTTGTGGCCTCAGCAGAGAACATCATTGTTGCCATGATGCATACCAATAAGAAAGGCGAATCAAAGATTTTATCAGCGTGTACACTCCCCCTAACAGGCGTTGGGTGTGTGACGAAAGTGGTAACAAACCTAGCCACTCTAGAAGTCAAAGACAACGCCTTCTATTTACTAGAGCGCGCGCCGGGTGTTTCGGTTGAAGAAATTCAAGCAGCAACAGCAGGGAAGTTGATTCTTCCTGATGGTGAAGTGCCAGAAATGAAGCTGTAATTAGAGGGTAATCTCAACCGCTACAGAAGCTACATCGCCGCCAATTGGTGGGGAAGGCTTCACGATCTCTACAGTCACTTTTTCAATGGAGGGCAGCTCCTTCTTTAACGCTGTTCCAATGCGCTGTGCAACATGCTCAATGAGCTTGGACCTTATTTTTGTTTCACGAAAAACAATGTTATGAACGGCTACGTAGTCAACCGTGTCATTCAAATTGTCTGAAACCATTGATAGACTCAAGTCAGTTGTGAGCGCAATGTTAACCACGAACTCTTGTCCGATCAACATTTCCTCTTCCATGCACCCGTGATTGCTATGCACACGAATGCCACTTACGCGAATGATTCCCATATTAGTTCTGAGCGATATTCGAAAGGCCTTCGCGCATGCGGTCTAGCGTTTCTTCTTTTCCTAAAAAGGCTGAAATAGCAAACATAGAAGGGCCACCAGCAGCGCCAGTAACACACAATCGAAATCCGGGCAACGCTGCTCCGAAACCAATTTCTTTTCGCTCTAAGAACGCTTTAAAAGTAGTTTCAATGACTTCTTCAGAGAACGGAACGCATCCGTCAAGCTCAGTAATTAACTCTTCCATGATTGCAGGCGTAGTCTCTTTCCACTTCTTTTTTACCGTTTTCTCATCGTAAAATGTTGGTCTGTTGAAGAAGTAATCAGCCGCAATTAAATCAGGAATAAAGACAGAACGTTCAGCCATCATTTCACAAAGGTGAATCAACTTTTCGTCAGAGAGCACCAATGCTTTTTCAGCCATGAGCGGCTTCACCAATTCTGCTAATTCTGTCGCTGTATGCTGCCTGAGGTAATTCTCATTGAACCACTTCGCTTTGTCTGGATTGAATCTAGCCCCTGCTTTAACCACCCGGTCTAAAGAGAAGGCCGCCGCTGCTTCTTCAAGCGTGAACAGCTCTTGTTCAGTTCCAGGATTCCACCCTAACATTAGGAGCATGTTAATGAATGCTTCAGAAAAGTAGCCACTCTCTTTGTAGCCAGAAGAAACGGTTCCTGTTTTTGGGTCGGTCCATTCGAGTGGGAAAATAGGGAACCCGCCAGCATCACCGTCTCGTTTGCTGAGTTTTCCGTTTCCTGTAGGTTTTAGAATTAAGGGAAGGTGGGCGAAATGAGGTGCGTCCCAGCCAAATGCATCGTACAATAAGTTGTGCAACGGTGCAGATGGCAACCATTCTTCACCACGAATTACATGGCTAATTTCCATCAAGTGGTCATCAACAATGTTCGCAAGATGGTACGTTGGCATGCCGTCACCTTTTAAAAGAACTTTATCATCAAGCACTTTTGATTGAATGCGCACTACCCCTCTGATGAGGTCAGTAAAAACCACCTCTTCGTCTTCAGGAATTTTAAAACGAATGGTCCATGCCGTTCCTGCCTCAAGTGATGCTTGAACTTCTTCCTTGGGCATGGTCAAAGAGTTTTTCAGACTCATTCGGGTCGAAGCATCATACTGCCAAGTCTTCTTCTCAGCCTCAGCTGCAGCTCTTAATTCATTGACTGATTCTTCGGTGTCAAAGGTGTAATAAGCATGGCCAGATTCAACAAGTTTGTAAGCATAATCAGCATACATGGTTTTGCGTTCAGACTGTTTGTAAGGACCAAAATCACCTCCGTAGCCGTGTCCTTCCTGGGGCTCAATTCCACACCACTTTAGCGCGCTCAGAATGTAATCTTCGGCTCCCTCAACGTAACGCTTTTGGTCAGTGTCTTCAATGCGTAAAATGAACGTGCCACCCATGCGCTTTGCAAACAGATAGTTATAAAGTGCTGTGCGCACGCCTCCCATGTGAAGAGGGCCAGTTGGACTTGGAGCGAATCTAACGCGAACCTTTGAATCAGTCATAGTTCCTATTTCTAAAAGACCGCAAAGATAGCCAATTCCTTAGCGAAAGCAGATGAGGAATTGGATCGAAAGCGAAAGAGATAAGAAGAGGCTAAAATGCACTCATAAGGGGACTGGGGAAAGCCGAAGTAATGTGGGATTTAAACGTTTATAGATGTTTATAATTCGGCGCGAAAGGCGCTGCTGACCCATCTTTGTGGCAACATTAAAACTCAATAAAAATGAACAATTTGCGAAACCGCGTCACCTTAATTGGCCGCCTTGGAAAAGATCCAGAAACGACTGAATTCGCTGCTGGTAAAAGTGTGACAAGATTTAGCCTTGCCACCTCAGACAATTACACCAACGCTGAAGGGAAGAAGATTGAAAACACCCAATGGCACAATGTGGCAATGTTCGGGAAGTCGGGGGAGATCGCCCAAAAATACCTAGTGAAGGGAAGAGAAGTAGCTGTTGAAGGGAGGTTGGAATACCAATCCTTTGAAGATAAGGAAGGTGTTTCTCGGAATAAAACAGAAGTCATTGCGAATGATCTTGTGATGCTGGGGGGGAAGAAGTCAGATTAACGGCTCGGCGCTTTCCTTTCGAAGCAGGTCCTGACTCAAGTCAGGGACCTGCTTCTTTTTGTTAGATGATTATCTGGTAGCGTTTTAAGCTCCTTCGCTACGAATAGCAGTTACGGGAGGATTTAAAGTTTTATGCCACTATCAAGAACTTTTCTAAACTAAAATTGGTTTTGGTGATACGACCGCTGAGGTCTAATTTTGAACGATCAATTCTGATAGCCGAAAAAGTATGAGCCGATCTGCCATTTTAAAATCATCGCTAGCCAAAAAGTATTGGATGGCCCTTACCGGTCTTTTCCTTTGCTTGTTCTTAGCGGGGCACCTTGCAGGAAACCTGCAACTGTTGATTCCAGGAGTTGAAGGACAATTCTCTTTTAATGAGTATGCACTCTTCATGACATCAAATCCTGCTGTGAAGCTTCTGTCTTATGTAACTTACATCAGTATTCTTTTTCACGCTATAGACGGAGTGATTTTGACTGTTCGCAATGCGAAAGCGCGACCTCAGAAATACGCTTACAATAAGCCTTCAGCCAATTCTGCATGGGCTTCTCGCAACATGGGTGTTCTTGGAACAGTCATGTTAGCGTTCATTGTAACTCACATGACCAATTTTTGGGCAAAGATGCATTTTTCAGAAATGCCTTTTCAAACTGCTGACCCTGATGGACAGATCCTTGAAGTGCCATTGAGAGATTTGCATACGGTGGTAATGGATTTCTTTAGTCCTGCTGAAAACAGTTTAGCCTTGGTAGCTGTTATTCTTTATGTTGCAAGTATGATCGCTATTGGATTCCACCTTTCACACGGGTTCCAAAGTGGTTTTCAATCTTTAGGGTTGAAAAATGCGAAATATAAAAAGATGATTGATGTGGCTGGTAAAGCCTTCAGTATAATCGTACCCTTTTTGTTTGCCATCATTCCGATATACCTGTACGTTACCCAAATTGGATGAACATTTCCAATTGGCAACGGTAAATAGAACTGAATATGACCGTATTAAATTCTAAAATCCCCCATGGTGCGCTTGCAGATAAGTGGACCAAGCACAAGAATGACATCCGTCTTGTGAATCCTGCTAATAAGCGTTTGATTGATATCATCGTAGTGGGTACTGGGCTTGCTGGTGCTTCGGCAGCGGCTTCGTTTGCAGAAATGGGGTACAATGTAAAAGCATTGTGTTTCCAAGATTCTCCCAGACGAGCGCATTCAATTGCCGCTCAAGGTGGAATCAATGCAGCAAAGAACTATCAAAATGATGGTGACAGTGTCTACAGGTTGTTCCATGACACCGTTAAAGGTGGAGATTACAGATCGAGAGAAGGGAATGTATACCGTTTAGCAGAAGTTTCTTCCAACATCATTGACCAGTGCGTAGCGCAAGGAGTTCCTTTTGCAAGGGATTATGGTGGTTTGCTAGATAACCGTTCATTCGGAGGAGTGTTGGTTTCAAGAACATTCTATGCCAAAGGTCAAACGGGTCAGCAACTATTGCTCGGTGCTTACTCTGCACTTTCGCGTCAGATTGCAAAAGGCAAGATAGAGATGCTGAACCGCCACGAAATGATGGAAGTCGTGAAGGTAGATGGAAAGGCCCGTGGAATCATTGCACGAAACTTAGTGACTGGTGAGGTTGAAAAGCACAGCGCACATGCGGTAGTGCTTTGCACTGGTGGTTATGGGAATGTTTTCTTCTTGTCTACAAACGCCATGGGGTCTAATGTTTCTGCGGCTTGGAAAGCACACCGTGCAGGAGCTTTCTTCGCTAACCCTAGTTTCACGCAAATTCACCCAACCTGTATTCCAATTTCTGGAGATTATCAATCGAAACTGACCTTGATGTCTGAGTCGTTGCGTAATGATGGTCGAATCTGGGTGCCAAAGAAAAAAGAAGATGTTACTGCAATCAGAGAGAAGAAGAAACGTCCTGTTGAGATTGCTGAAGAAGATAGAGATTACTACCTAGAGCGTCGCTACCCTTCTTTTGGAAACCTTGTGCCGCGTGATGTGGCCTCAAGAGCAGCAAAAGAACGTTGTGATGCCGGCTATGGGGTGAACAAAACGGGTGAAGCTGTATTCCTCGATTTCGCAAGTGCAATTATGCGCTACGGGAAAACCGAAGCGCACATTCAAGGGGTGCACACCCCTACGGATGCTAAGATCAAAGAGCTTGGAGAAGAAGTAGTTCGTAATAAATACGGCAACCTTTTCCAGATGTACGAGAAGATTCAAGATGAGAATCCGTACAAAACACCAATGATGATTTATCCGGCCGTTCACTACACGATGGGAGGTGTTTGGGTAGATTATAACTTGATGACAACCGTCCAAGGTCTTTATGCTGCCGGAGAAGCGAACTTCTCTGATCACGGTGCGAACAGACTTGGAGCTTCAGCCTTAATGCAAGGACTAGCAGATGGTTACTTTGTCTTGCCATACACGGTTGGGGATTACCTCGCTGACGACATTCGGACAGGTGAGATCTCAACAGATTCGAAAGAATTCAATGAGGCAGCTGACCGCGTGCAGAAGCAACTGGAAAGTTTCTTGAACACGAATGGAACAAGAACAGTAGACGACTTCCATAAAAAACTAGGCCGTATCATGTGGGAACACTGCGGTATGGCTCGAAATGAAAAGGGATTGAAGTATGCGATTGCTGAAATTCAAAAGCTGCGCGAAGAGTTTTACCAGGACGTAAAAGTTCCTGGAACAATGAATAGCTTTAACCCTGAGCTTGATAAGGCTGGAAGAGTAGCTGACTTTTTAGAACTTGGTGAACTCATGTGTGTAGATGCACTTGAGCGAAACGAGTCTTGCGGTGGTCACTTTAGAGAAGAATACCAAACGCCAGAAGGTGAAGCCCTTCGTGACGATGTAAACTATAAGTATGTTTCTGCTTGGGAATATACAGGAAAGCCTTCTGAAGCTAAGCTGAACAAAGAAGAGCTGAAGTACGAAAATATTGAGTTGAAACAACGTAGCTACAAGTAAGCTACCTAAAGCAAGTTAGGACTATGAACTTCACGCTTAAAATTTGGAGACAATCAGGCCCGAAGGCGAAAGGAAGTATGGAAACGTATCAAGTTTCTGATATTTCTTCTGAAATGTCATTCCTTGAAATGATCGACGTGCTCAATGATCAAATTATTAGAGACGGACAAGATCCCGTGGCTTTTGATCATGATTGCAGAGAAGGAATCTGCGGTATGTGCAGTATGTACATCAACGGGGAAGCACACGGACCAGGAAGAGGTGTTACAACTTGTCAGTTGCACATGCGCTCATTCAGTGATGGCGAAACCATTTACATTGAGCCATGGAGAGCTGCGGCATTCCCAATTATTAAAGACTTGGTTACTGACCGAGGTGCTTTTGATCGCATCATTCAAGCAGGCGGATACGTTTCAGTGAATACCTCTGGAAATACGCAAGATGCCAATGCAATGCCAATTCCAAAAGACAATGCTGATGACGCCTTTGATGCAGCAACCTGCATCGGTTGTGGAGCATGCGTCGCAACGTGTAAAAACTCTTCTGCAATGTTGTTCACTTCAGCAAAAGTGTCTCAATTGTCTTTGTTGCCACAAGGTGAGCCAGAACGAGAGCGAAGAGTGTTGCGGATGGTTGCGCAAATGGATGAAGAAGGTTTCGGGAACTGCACCAATACAGGCGCCTGTGAAGTTGAATGTCCGAAAGGAATTAGCCTAGACAACATCGCTCGCTTAAACAGAGAGTTCTTGCGTGCTCAAGTGACTTCAGAAAAGTAATTTCTATTGAAATTGAATAAATTGAAAGGGCACCTTCATGGTGCCCTTTTCTATTTGGCAAATTTTCACATCCATTTTTCGTACCTTTGAAGTATGCGTAGAATTTTCGCCGTAATGACAATGCTTTGGTATGCCGTCCTTTCAATGGGCTTTCAAGTGCATGTCCATTATTGTTGTGGAGACATTTCTGGAATCGCCATCAACCAACCGGTGCAAACAATAGATTGCTGTGACGCTCACCATGATGGCTGCGCTGTAGAGAAAACATGCTGCTCAAGCGAAGATTTTTATTTAGCGCTGGAAGAAGAGCACAATTCTCCAAGTGAGCTGTTCATTCAGGCAGCCCCCGCAGTTGAATCAATCCAACTCCTTCCACTTATTGAAGTTCAAGTTGGCCAACCAATGCAATCAAATCAGGCAGTCCAAATAAACGGACCGCCTCGGTATTTGCTCTTCGAGTCCCGTCTGATCTACGGCTGATTTTATTTGATTTTTGACACGTGTTCTTACGTGTCTCCAAAGTCTATTTTTTTAAAATCAAATGATCAAAAATGAAAAAGTTATTATTCCCTTTCGCCCTTCTTGTATTATTTATCATTCCAAATGAAATCCTTGCTCAGAAAAAAGTAATGGATGAAACCTTCTGGGTTGGTGGTGTATGTGGCATGTGCGAAGACCGCATTGAAAAGGCACTTGAAGTTAAAGGAGTTAAGTTGGCTGATTACGACTACGACGCTCAAATGTTGAGAGTTGTCTACAAGACCAAAGTGATGAACCGTGCTAAGTTGGATGTACTGCTCAATGCAGTAGGCCATGATACAAAAACGTCTATCGCTTCTGATGAGCAGTACGATGGTGTTCACGGATGCTGCAAATACAGAGATCCTGCTGTACAAGATGAGCATGAAGAAAATGGCGACGAAGACGAAGACCATGAAGACCATGACGAAGATGAAAAGCACTAAGTTTCTTTTCATCCTCTGTGCCCTCTTCTTTTCAATTACACTAGTTGCCCAATCTGATAAAACGCCCAAATTCGTCAAAGGAAAAGTCCTGGTGCCACGCGGTGACGGACATGACGAAAAGGACCCGCTAATTGGTGCAAATGTGTATTGGAAAGGAACACAAGTAGGCACAATGACTGACGCCTCTGGGTTCTATAAAATAGAAACAGAGAATGCGTCTGACACCCTTGTCTTTTCATTTATTGGGTACACAACAGGATATGTACTCTGGAAAGGACAAGAATGGGTAGAAGTAATACTGGAGTCTGGTAAATTTTTGAAAGAAGCAGAAGTGGTGGTTGAAACCAATACCACACGCATGCAAATGCTCAATCCACTCGAGTTTCAAACCTTAGACCAACGTGAGTTAACAAAGGCTGCATGTTGCAATCTTTCAGAAAGCTTTGAGACGAATGCTTCCATTGATGCAGCTTATACAGACGCTGTTTCCGGAACAAGGCAAATCAAAATGCTTGGTTTAGATGGGAAGTATGTTGACATGAACAAAGACAATATTCCAACGATCCGCGGACTTTCAACCGTGTATGGATTAGGGTATGTGCCAGGTCCATGGATCAATCAAATTTCGATTTCTAAAGGTGTAGGTTCTGTTACTTCAGGATATGAAAGCATCACGGGACAAATCAACATTGCCATTAAAAACCCAATAGAAGCAGAGAAGTATTACTTCAATTTCTATGGGAACAATGCCGGTAGACTTGAGCTAAACACCCATACACGTCAAAATTTGGGACGTAAGTGGGCGACTACTGTGATGCTTCATGCGAACATGAACAACGTTGAGATGGACAACAACAAAGACGGGTTCATGGACAATGCATTGAAAGAAATGGTCATCCTCAGGAATGAGTGGAAGTACCAGGGAGATCGGGGTGTTGAAGGTTCATACCATGTCACTGTGATGCACAACAACACTGGAGCGGGTCAACTAAGTACCATTGACCCTGCAACTATTGAAGGTGATTTGTGGACAGCAGCAAGCACAACAACGCATGTTGAAGCCTCAGCAAAAACAGGTTACGTTTGGCCAGGTGAACTCTACAAGTCTATTGGGTCTCAGTTTTCTGCTGAATACCATGATCAGGAAAGTACATTCGGACAGCCTCAATACAACGGAATCCAACAAACGGCACGTGCAAACGTGTTGTACTCATCAATCATCGGAACTACAGATCACACCTTCACCATTGGAGGAAGTGTTTTGTATGACGATTATGATGAGACACTGGACTCTCTGAACTACTCAAGAACAGAAATAGTTCCTGGCGTGTATGGGGAGTATTCTTGGTCTAGACTTGAGCGTTTCACTCTGGTAGCAGGTATGCGCTTAGATGCCAATAACCTCTTTGGCCTTTTCTGGACACCGAGAGCGCACTTCCGTTATAGCTTTTCTGAGAACACATCTATCAAGTTCATGGCTGGTAAGGGTTACCGAACCAGCAATGTCATCATGGAGAACGTGGGGCAGCTGGCTTCAAACAGAACCTGGATCATCCAGTCTGAAGATGGTGTAGATGGTTTCGGCCTTCAGCCAGAAATAGCTTGGAATTTTGGTACCAACCTCATGCATAATTTTAGATTGAACTACCGCGAAGCCAGCATTTCATTCGACTTTTATCGAACGGAATTCGAGAATCAGGTAGTGACAGATCTTGAAAATCCAAGGGAAGTCCGTTTCTATAATTTAGAGGGAAGAAGCTTTTCAAACAGTGCCCAAGCTGAATTTAGCTGGTCTCCTGCAAGACGCTGGGATTTGAGAATGGCCTATAGATGGTTGCAAGTGCAAACTGACTATACCTCTGAAAGGTTAGATGTTCCATTGGTTTCTACGCACAGAGCATTCACCAACCTCTCTTATGAAACAAATAAGAACGAAAAGAAAGGGCAATGGAAATTTGATGTAACTGTTCAATGGGTAGGTGATGTTCGTCTTCCAAGCACAGAAGCAAATCCGGAAGAATACCAAGTTGCTGCGCGTTCAGAGGACTACTTTCTGTTAAGCGGACAAATTACCAAGGTGTTCACAGAACGCTTTGAGGTTTACTTGGGAGGAGAGAATTTGCTCAACTACAGACAGCCCAATGCAATTCTAGCTGCTGAAGACCCCAATGGTGAATACTTCGATGCCTCCCTTGTTTGGGCGCCGGTATTTGGAGCCATGGCCTACGGTGGGATTAGGTGGAATGTGAAATAAGAGACCTGGGATACAAGTATAACGAGACAAAGAAATGCTAATTGAAAAATGTCATCAAACTAATTGCATTTGATGTCGTATATTGAACAGAGAAGTTGTCTCGTTATACTTCAAACTAAAACAACAAAATTTAGGGGCATATATGACTAAACAAGAACGAAATAGAATCCTTAAAGGTCTTAAAGAAAGTGCTTCTAAAGGAGCGCAGAAAAGTGAGAATGAAAGAACTGAGGAAATGCAGCGTAGAGGGTTTCTTACAGAAGGAGGAAATCTTAAGCGTGTTTATGGAGGGTAAATCAAACCTAGGTTTTAATGTATAAGAGGAAAAGAGGTTTAATTATTGGATTTCATGGTTGCACAAAACAAGTTGCTTCTGAGGTAGTTAATCAAACCAAACCTTTTATTGCGGAATTCAAAAAACACCATTGGCTTGGCCAAGGCGTCTATTTTTGGGAGGATAATTTGGAAAGATCAACACAGTTTTCTAGAGAATCGTTAGAAAGAAAAAATCTAGATGCTTCTGGTGCATCAGCTGTTGGAGCAGTATTAGATTTGGGAAATTGTTTGAATTTATTAGAAAAGGATAATTTAGAGCTCTTGAAAGCATCCTATCTTGAGTTGAAAGCGAATTATTCGAGTCCAAATGAATTTAAGAAACTGAAAAATCTAGATATTGACGGTTCCGGATATCCTATGTTGAGGTATTTAGACTGCGCAGTAATTGACAATCTGACTAGATTAGTAAGAGAGGAATCTGATTGGGAAGCGGCACCATTTGATTCCATCAGAGGAGTCTTTTGGGAAGGAGATGAATTGTATGAAAATGCCGGGTTCAAACAAAAGAACCATATTCAAATATGTGTGATTAATCCTAACTGTATTAAAGGCGTTTTTCATCCGAGGAGTCGGAAAACGAACTTTCCGGGAGTTTAATTCACCCCTATTCCTTTATAAATTGGGAAGACCATGCATTCGTGCCTTCGCGAAGCGTTACCAAATAAACCCCAGCATCTAAATCATGCACATCTAATTGCTGCATTGACTGAATAGTAGAGGCGGTCCTAACAGTTTTACCTTGAAAATCTGAAATGGTGAGCTCCATTCTTTCGGCGAAGCCAAATTCTAAGGTGATGAAATCAGCAGTAGGATTAGGGTAAATCAAAAATGAGGGCTTAGACTCCAAGTCATTTGTTCCTACTTCAGAGCCAAATTCATCAGCCCCATAATCTGGACCTAATCCAAAAGAACGCTGCTCGCCATCAATGTCTAGATCACCCATGTAGGGAGACATCACTCCTTGATCTATCGCAGGTGAGCCGGGTGTCAAATGCAAATCGGGTCCCATTCCTTCAAACACAAGCAGAGGGTCATCAGACAAACAATTTGAGCAGTTCCCTGTGCCATTGGAGAAGGCAATTAGGCCTTGATAATCAGCTGTGTACCAAAGGAAGGAAGTGTTGTTGTCTCCTTGTTCAGTATAAATCAAGTTGCTGTCAAATAAGAGGTTTTGTGCCTCGGGACCATCGGTTCCAATGGCTATGGCAGATCCATTATCAATGAAAATAATGTTCTCTGTAATTTGCCCGTTTTCAATGTAAGTGAGGTACATTTCCCCATTGGAAGAGGAAAACAATCCGTTGTTATACAAAGTGTTATGTGTAATAATTAGGTCTGTGACCTTCCCGCTTCCATTTGGATAGTTGTATCCTCCAACTGCAATTCCCGCGTCAAGGCTGCTGTAAATGAAATTGTTTCTGACAATAACCTCACTAGCAGATTTCCCAACGTTTTCGCAACCAATTTCGATGCCCCACCCACAACTGTAAATTTCGTTCCGCTCAATCAGCATCTGGCTGCCTCCATCTACATAAATCCCAGCTGCCGTTGCATAGGGTGATGAGCAAAACCGTACATTATTGTTGCTCACCAAACCTTGTCTGGCTTGATCTAGAGCTGGGTCTTCACAAGTGCTTTCATGGCCAATAATAGCTATGCCAATGTTGGTCATGGAATAGATTTCATTTCCTGAGATTTCAAATCCTTCTACATTGCCATTCACGGCCAATGCTTCGCTGAAGCCGAGTATACATTGGTGAAGTTTACAATCAATGATGTTCAGGTCAGTGATGGTATGATTGCTATCTGATCCATTTACAATGATGGGTTGCGCATTGGTTCCTTCGTTCACTTGAGGGAAAGGTTCATCAGTGAATCCAATGTCATAGATTTCTAAATTCCGTAGGGTAATGTGATCACAAGCGCCCTCAATGAGCACTCCCATGGCATCTAATTGGAAATTGTTTCGAAGAATAAATCCGTCAAAGATGATGTGGTGCACATTGTAAATCTCAACCATCGCAGGATCTGTAGTTCCTTCCCCATCTATAATTACCTCCTCATTTTCGAACGTTTGAAAGGTGATGAAAGCCCCTTCTTCTCCAGAAGTAACAACATACAAGCGCTCGAAATAGATTCCTTCATGCACGTAAACAGTACTTCCTGCTGAGACATTGTCCATGGCGTGTTGAATCGTTTGCCAAGGAGCAGCTGCTGAGCCGTTTTCGCTATCGTTACCAGTAGTTTCAACATGAAATTCTTGGGAAAAGGCGCTATTAATGAGTAAGGCAAAGAGCGCAATAAGAGAGAGCTGGAGAGGCGACTTCTTCATGTAGAGTGGAGTTAACAGGTTTAAGGATTTCTAATATAATTGAATGTGTCTGAACGAATACTGAACAGGTACAATTATCGATTAATGACTTGCTGGCGCGAAATGGTTCCGGCTCCATCAGTAACCTCAAGTGTGTATACACCAGAAGGAAGCTCTCTCAAATCAAGTGTGTTCTGGTTTCTTTGGTCATTCACAATCTGGCCAATGCTGTTGTAGAGCGTTGCGCGTGATACAATGCTATTCGCTTCACACAGTTTTATGTTGAGGCCTCCTTCGGTAGGGTTTGGAAATACGGAGGGGGTGCAGGCTTGTTCTTCTATTCCATTTGACTGGTCAAAGCTCATCATGTCTATAGAGATCCATGTATTTAAACTGCCTTCAAGAAACATGTTGCCATAGCCAGCAACCACTTCAATGGTCACCAAATCCATGACGGGTTCAATCTGGTCCAATTCCAGTGTCACTATTTGCCATTCTTCAATGGATTCATCACTAGACCATACTTTCGTGTAGACAGGATTGAACTTGTTCGTGAAACGTAACCGAACAAATACACTGTCTAATTCTTCAATGTTGCACTTTACTGCAAAACTGAATGTAGCAGGTATGAAAGAGGTGGAAATCCCCTGGTAGGCAACTCCAGGAAGCAGCTCAAAAAAAGTATATGGATACACCTTCATGGCGAGTTCTCCTTCGAAAGCTGAAGAATCTGGATAGACGTGGTCTGTCAATTGAGCGTTTCCAGTTACCCAAGTGTGCGGGTCTAAGGTCCAAGTGTTGAAATAGTCCCACGTTTCAAATCCGGGGTTTTCAATAGGTAAATCTTGTGCGGTGGCTCCAAGAACAAATGTTAGGAGCAAAATTGAGAGTATTGCTTTCATCGTAAGTTGTTTGTTATGAGTCATATAGTTACTCTTTATACAAACAACTTGTACTGTTCCCCTGGACGAAAGAATAAATCAGTTGAAATGGGCGGGGGCTTAGATTTTGGCAGGTATTTTTTCTTGGCAAGATTAAACATGTTCTTAATTTGCTCTGCTATAGGTCCTTCGCCCTTCATACGTCTGTTCCATTCACTGTCATTCAACGTTCCTCCATGTGTTTCGCGGATTTGATTTAGGACTTTTGCGGCGCGGTCTGGATAAATTTCGGCGATCCAATCTTCAAACAAATCGCTAATCTGTCCGTTCAAACGCACCATGATGTAAGCCGCGCTTCGTGCTCCTCTTTCTCCTGCCGCTTTGAGAATGTCTACAATTTCATGGCTGTTCAAGCCGGGAATGATGGGTGCTAAATTTACATTTACTGGAATCCCTTTTTCTGAAAGAATTTCTAGGGCTTTTAGGCGTTGTTTTGCTGTTGAAGTTCGAGGCTCTAAGTTTCTTCGCAATGTTTCATCAAGCGTTGTGATTGACAATGTTACGCGAATCAGGTTCAGTTCATTCAAGGCCTCAAGCAGATCTAAATCGCGCAGGAGTAAGGCGTTTTTGGTGATAATCCCCACCGGATGTTTGTATTCTAGGCAAACTACAAGCAATTCCCGTGTGAGTTTTAGTTTACGTTCTGCGGGCTGGTAACAATCTGTGTTTCCGCTGAGCATAATCATCTTTGGCACCCATGATTTCTTATTGAATGCTGCGCGAAGCAAGTCAGCCCCGTTCGCTTTGTAGAGGACTTTTCGTTCAAAATCTTGGCCCATGCTATAGCCCCAATATTCATGTGTGTTTCTGGCGTAGCAATAGATGCACCCGTGTTCACAACCTTGGTAGGGATTGATGGAGTACTCAAAGCCAACGTCCACACTTTTGACTTTGTTTACAATGGTTTTGGGGTGAACAGGAATGAGTTGTGTTAGATCACTTTCTGCTTCTTCGCCTTCAATTCTGCACCACTCTAGATATTCATTTAGGGGTTCATGCTCATGTTGGAAAAAGCGGTTTGGTGGATTGGTTAGCGCTCCGCGTGAAAAGTGTTTTGGTTTCATCTGTGTTCCTCCCATCTTGCGTTTGATTTTTCTTCGTGTTTCTTTTGGTTCAGAGCTTTTGTAAAAGCCTTTGCGTCAGCGTACCTCGGGTCTTCAATGATGGAGAGCTTTTCCATGTAGGTTGCTTCAATAGCGTAACACCCAAATTCTTCTGTTACCTTCCCCTCAACGCGGTAAATTCCTCTTCCACGAAAGGGATAGCGCTCAGCAATTTCGGGAAAGTGCACAGAGTCTAGCCACGCACCTTCTTGGTCAATAAAGGTTCCGAAGAACATCTTTTTACGGTTGCTTGTACTGGTCATTTTTGCCGTAATGAGGTAGCCAGAGAGCGCTACTTTCTTTCCAACATGTTGTGGAAGTTCTTTTGCTAGCAGACAATTTTTTGGTGCTTCGCGAAGCAAGGAAAAGGGAGAGCACAGCGGGAAACCGAACAGTTCCAGCTGATCAAATGCATCTTCAAATGCGGCAGTATAGAGTGAAGGGAGCGTATAGGTTTTGGGGTTGGGAAGGAAGAGGGTTTGAGTGGGTTTGCGCTTAGGTGCATGTCCAAGTAGCAAATGCGCATCCCACAACAGTTCTTTCTTGGCTATGCCCGAAAATTTGAACGCATTGCAACGAATTAATAGGGTCAACTGCTCAAGCGAAATGTGTACACGGTCTACAAATTCAATCAAGCTTTTGAACAAGCCATTTTCCTTGCGTTCAGCCATCAGTTGAGCAATGGCTCTGTATTCCAGGTCTTTAACTAATTCGAAGCCGAGCACAATTATTTTGCCATAAATCACCGTTTCCGGGCCCCCTCTGTTGACGCAGGGTTCTTCAACCTGGGCGCCGTGCATGCGCGCTTCGTGGACGTATAACTCTGTGCGGTAGAAACCACCGAAATTATTGATTGTAGCCACCATGTATTCCAGTGGGTAGTAGGCTTTCAAGAACAAACTCTGGTAACTTTCTACGGCATATGAGGCAGAGTGTCCTTTGGCGAAGGCATACCCTGCAAAGCTTTCGGTCTGACGCCAGATTTCTGTAGTGAGTGCTTCGCTGTGCCCCGCTTCACGGCAATTTGAAAAGAATTTTTCTTTGGCGCGGTTGAATTCTTCGCGTGAGCGAAACTTACCAGACATCCCCCTTCTGAGCACATCTGCTTCGCCCAAGGTCAGCTTCGCGAAGTAGTGCGCCACTTTGATTACGTCTTCTTGGTACACCATCACACCGTAGGTTTCAGGCATGATGTTCAGCATAATGGGGTGCGCTTCCTTTCTGCGTTCAGGAAAACGAAAACGGAGGATGTATTCTTTCATCATGCCGCTTTTCGCCACACCCGGACGAATCACAGAACTAGCGGCAACAAGTCCTAAGTAGTCATCAACCAAGAGTTTACGCATGAGCATGCGCATGGCGGGTGACTCCACATAAAAGCAGCCAATGGCTTGAGCAGTGCGCAACAGGTGCTTGATGCGTTCATCTTTTTTGAAGCGAGGCATGTCGTGAATGTCTATCTCTGGTGCTTCTGGCTGGTTGTACTTTACAATTTCCAAGGTGTCTTTGATCTTCCCCAGTCCACGCTGGCTGAGGATGTCAAATTTGTAGAGCCCCGCATCTTCAGCTACAACCATGTCGAAGTGTGTGGTTGGATAGCCTTTCGGGGGAAGGAAGGTGGCCGTGTACGAATGAATGGGTTCTTGGGAAATTAGAATCCCTGCTGAGTGAATGCTGATGTGGTTCGGGAAGTTTTGAATGCGTTCACTGTATTTCAGCACCAACACTGAAAGGTGGTCCAACTCCCGAACGTTGAACCTACCCGAAGCCAACAGGTCGATCTCGTGCTTTGGCAAACCAAACACTTTTCCAAGTTCCCTCACTACCGCGCGGTATTGAAAGGTGTTGTAAGCGCCAAGCAGACAAACATTGTCAAAGCGTTCAAAAATATACCGTGTGACATCGTCACGGTCTGTCCATGAAAAATCAATGTCGAAATCAGGCGGGTTTTGTCGGTAGAGGTTAATGAACCGCTCAAAGTAGAGGTCTAGCTCAATGGGGTCAACATCTGTGATGCGCAAGATGTAAGCTACCACACTGTTGGCCCCGCTGCCCCGGCCCACATAGAAATAACCCTTGCTTCGAGCATACGAGGTGATGTCCCAGTTGATCAAAAAATAGGAGAGGAAACTTTTTTCTTTGACAATGGAAAGCTCTTTGTCTAGTCGGTCATAGAGTTCTTGAGTTGGCTTCGGGTAGCGGTAAGGCAAGCCGTCTTTCACTAGTTTTTTGATCAGCTTGAAATCAGCTTCTTCGCTTCCTGCATATGTCTTCTGGTTTTTGTGTGGATGTTCTGTGCCGAATTTGAATTCGAAGGAGCATGATGCCAACAGTTCCTCATAGCGCGAAAGCAGTTCAGGTTGCTCAGCGTACTTTTCAATGAGTTCATCACGGGTACAAAAGACATCGTTCGGATTCCCTTCCTCTGTTTTCGAAAGTTTGCTGAGTAAGGTGTTGTTGTCAATAGCGCGTAGCAGCCTGTGCGTATTGAAATCGCGCTTGTCCCGAAAGGTGAAAGTGGGCAGAGCCACCAAACGGTCAAAGTTTTTGAGTTGAGACGAAGCCAATCGTAACTGTTGTAAATCAGCAGGTGTCACACCCAGAAACTCATTCTTCCGAAGGGTGGTGATGTCTACTTCTTTCGCCAATGAAACAGGATAGATAATGTATGTGTAGGGCATGTAAGGCGCCCGGTGATGGAAGTTTTCTTTAGCGTGAGAGTAGGCTGATAAATGTTCGTTGATGGCTTTGAAGCCGGCGTTGTTTTTGGCCAGTGCTACATAACAGCGCTCGGCCCCGTTTCTGAAATCTACCCCTACAACGGGTTTGATCTTATGCTTGGGCGCTAAGCGCACAAAATCAAGTGTTGCTGAGGTGTTATTGACATCTGTAAGGCGTGCTGTTTGGTAGCCATTCGTCTGCATTTCTTGCAAATAACCTTCTGGCGAAAGGATGCCGTATCTGAGTGAAAAATGAGTGTGCATAGGGAGGATTTTCAAGTGTGGTTGAAATGATTTTTTTACTCAGGAAGAGGAGCCATGACTGCTTGTGACGAGTCAAAAACAGGGCGAAGGAATGGCTACTCCCACTACTTCTACACATCAAATTGTGATGCCAGAACTAGCAGAAGGGATAGCTCTTCTTCAGCGTCAAATAGAAAAGGGGATGGCAGAACTCAGCTGCTCATTCAACGGAAAACCATTAGCTGGCTTCGTTTCCTCGTCGTTCTTTAGACTGTGTTTCACCCATGCCAAAGAGTTTTACCTCTTGGTAGATTTCGTAATCGTACTCTTTGTATATCCGCTCCCCAGTGGGCTTGAGCAATTCCAACCCATTTTCCCTTGGATTTTTAAGTGCGGCATCAATGGGATAGGCGTTCATTAGCTCACCATCAAGAGGTTCTAACATGGCGGTTACTTCACCAAGTGATAGCGTTGAATTGATCCACGCTTGTTCTTGTTCAGGTTTGAGAATAACGGGAGATCTATGATGGCCAATCCGCTGGAGTAAATCATTGCTAACGGTGGTGATAATAGCAAAAGACCGCACCACCTCTCCTGTTTGTTTGTTCACCCACTCATCCCAGATGCCGGCAAAGGCAAACGGACGTTCTTTGTCTTGGAGGTAGACCACGTGTGGTTTGCTCAACTTCTCTTTTTCAGGTCCTTCTATGAATGCATCAGCCACCACCAAACAACGTTTGGAACGAATAGACTGCCTGAACATGGGTTTGTTGATGATGCCCTTTGATCCTGTGTAGGCAGGATCATTGTCTTTATTGTGGTCTCCTTCAGCACGTGCATTGATCATGTAGAACTGTTTCTGGGCCCAAAAAGGGGTGAAGCCAAATTGGTAAAACTGCAATTCACCGGGTGCTTCATTGGTGATCACGGGTGCTTTTTCACCGTGTGAAATATTGGTGTTTGGCGTGTAGAGCTCAGGTTGAGGAGCGGTCACATTGAAGCGCTTTTCAATGGTTTTTACGGCTGAAACGGTTACATATCTACCACACATGGTTTGCTGGGGGTTGTAGAGGTTAATAATACGGATTATCGATTTAGGTACAGATTTTCTTTTTTGTATGCCAGGGTCAGATCACTATTTGGCCGTTTATTTAACGTGAAGAATTGAATGATCTATTGCCGTCTGTTGGCAAGCAAGAGCGGTGGTTCCCCGTTGAACGGATTGGTTCTTCCAATGGAGCGGGCGTTAATGCCTGCTGCGCTTATGATGGCGCGGTCTCCATACCGAATGCGAATTTTGTCCATGGCTTGGTAGAGGTGTATGCGTTCTTCTGAATCATCGAAGAGGTTGATTTGGTAACCACCTCCAACGAGGTGGCTAAACCGCACGCCAATGAGTCTAACGAGTAACCTTCGGTTGTACAGTCGCTCAAACAGTTCCATTATGCGGGGAACCAAAATATGATCTGCTGCGCTATAAGGAATGCGTGATTGTAGACTGTATGTATTGAAGTCAGAGTAGCGAATTTTGATTGTAACGCATGCCGTTAGCTTTTCACCTCGCCTCAATTGGAACGCCAAGTTTTCTGCCATGGCCAAGAGTATTCCCCTGATCTTTTGCATGTCTATGGTGTCTTTGTCAAAGGTGCGCTCGGTAGAGATTGATTTCCGTTCAGAGTAGGGCACAACTGGACTGTTGTCTATTCCTTTTGCTTTCTTCCAGATGGCAAGTCCATTTTTGCCCAGCACATTTTCCATCAAATCAGGAGGCATTTCTTGTACTGTCTGAATGATGCGTACACCAAGGTTTCGGAGTGTCTGGTAGGTTTTATCACCCACCATCGGGATTTTCTTTATAGAAAGTGGTGCAAGAAAGGGCTCCTCATGTCCTTTGATCACATGCAACTCATTGTTTGGTTTGGCTTCACCTGTAGCTACTTTTGCTACCGTTTTACTGGTTGACAGCCCGAATGAAATAGGCAATCCAGATTCCCGAATAATCCGTTGCCGGAGCTCATGCGCAAACTTTACGCAGCCGAAAAAACGATCCATTCCGGTGAGGTCTGTATAAAACTCGTCAATGGAACTCTTTTCAAACATGGGCACATCTTCCCGAATGATTTCGGTGACAATGTCAGAGTGCTTGAGGTAATTCATAGAGTTTCCTCTGATGATGACCGCTTCTGGACACAGCTGCTTTGCCATTTTCATTGGCATTCCGGAATGCACTCCAAAGGTGCGGGCTTCGTAACTACATGAGGCTACTACCCCGCGGTCACTTGTTCCACCAATGAGAATGGGTCTGTTGTTTAAACGGCTGTCTGACAGGCGTTCTACCGACACAAAAAACGTGTCGAGGTCTAGGTGCATGATGGATCTTTCCTTCATTGCGCGGTAATTCAGGGTTCATACTTTGTTTAGGTACTGATTGACACCAGATGAGGCTACAACCACAATGCTAAAATAGTAAGAATACCAATATAATTAGCAATAACCAATAAATAAGGCACAAAAAAAGCCGCATTAGCGGCTAGTGTATTGAGCATCAAGTGAACTAAATTACTGAGGTAACCCGTTCAATGATTGTTCTTCATCATCATCTTCTTCGTCGTCATCGTCATTCACGTTACCGTCATCATCACCATCTTCGATGTCGTCTCCTGCTCGTGAATCACCTTTCAATGAAGGTCTAGAATCATCTGTTTCATCATCTGAATAAACAGCACGCGTAGGAAGAAGTGCATCACTTCCTGGCTCAAGGTCATCAAGCTTTTGACAGCTGCTTAATACCAGCAGAACCATCATCGCAAAAAGACCAAATATGTGTTTAACTTTCATCATGAAACAAAGTCACTTGAATCAAATATACTCAAATTTAGCGGGAATCCAAATTTAATTAGTGAATACCCCTTGGAAATCAGCGGGTAAGATAATTTTCACTTGTGTTCCCTGCACTACTTGCTCAGCGTTTTTAACTTCATACGGACCAATGAGCTCTACATTTTTTCCCGTCATTTTTCGAATGAGTTCAATGCGCCCAGATGTGATGTTCATTCCTTGTGAAATGTGATCTTCTGAGGTCATTTTATTTTTCTGCGACGTCTCTATTCCAATTCCATTGTCTGTTATGGTAAACGCTACAACATCATTTCCTTGCATGCTAATGTTTACGGCAATGTGCCCTGGGTGTTCCATGGGAAGAATGCCGTGCCAGATGCTGTTTTCCAAAAATGGTTGGAGCAGCATTGCGGGAACTTTAATAGATTCTTGGTCAACGTTGTCTTCAATGTTGATGGCGTAGTCAAACTTGTCTTTAAAACGCATGTGTTCCAGCTCGAGGTAGAGTTCCAGACGTTCAACTTCTTCGCGCAGCGATGTGAAATTCACCTGAGAACTGTCCAGGTTTTTACGAATAAGCTTCGCGAAGCTGCTCAAATAACGATTAGCAGAAAGGCGATCTTGTCTGTTAATATAGTACTGGATTGAGTTCAACGCATTGAAAATGAAGTGGCGGTTCATGCTTGAATTTAGCGTCTGTTGCTCCAGTGAAAGCATGCGCGATTTGTACTCAAGCTTCTCTTTTTCCAACTTCTCAATGAGTGATTTCCTACGGTAATCAAAAAAGAACCAAATAAGTGCCCCTGCGGCAATTACTTCCAGTGCAATGAACCACCAGGAAAGCCAGAACGGATTTTCTACCTTAAAGTCTATTGTTGCAGGATCGCTGGTTTGTCCCGTTTCATCAACCGCTCTAACCATGAACGTGTAATCTTGGTAAGGCAATTGTGAATACGTAGCAAAATTCGTTTCTGTAATGGGCTCCCATTCCTCATCAATGCCCTTCAACATATATTGGTAGCGAATGCGTTCTGGATGGTGCAAATTCAGCGCATCAAAAAAGAATGTAAAATGATTGTCAGTGTAAGGAACGGTAAGGTTTTTTGGCCATGTTCCATACTGATGATTTTGCACCTTTAGTTTATCCCAATCAGGTTCTTCAAGGTTGATGCGTAGCTCAGAAAGGTGAATGATGAGTTGTTCATTCTCGCTGCTTTTTCGAAAGAGATCGAGGTCAATTCGCGTAAGCGCTTCACTGGTGCCGAAGCGCAATTTGTTATCTGAAATAAAGGCTGAGTTCTGATTGGTTTCCAAATAAATAACCCCATCATGCTTCCCCAAATGGCGCCAAGAAGGAAGGTCAACTAAAACATTCGAACTGTAGAAAAGACCATCATTAGTGCCTAACCAAGCGGCGTCATCATCCATAAGAATGAAGTTGATGTGGTTAGCTCCAAATCCACCTTCCAACTCAACCGGAGTAATGGTCTTGTCTGAATTGATTCTGCACAATCCACTCTCTGTACCAGCCCATATATGGTTGTTTTGATCACGCGCTAAACAGAAAACAGAGTTGTCTGGGAGTCCTTCATCTTCTGAAAAATGGATGGTCTCTATGCCGTCAAAGGAATAAATTCCATTCGTTGTTGCAAGCCACAGGGCGCCATCGTCTCCCCGAAGAATGGAACGTATTTTCAAAGCAGGAATGGGCTCTACACGAATGAATTTGTTGGTTTCGGGCATGTAGCGAACCAATCCGCGGGCTGTACCTACCCAAAGTGTTCCATTTGGCTCTGAAAGCAGACTGATGATTTGCTTATGTGGCAGTCCTGATTCTTTGCCATACGTAAAAAATTTACCTTGATCGAACCTGCTCAATCCTCCTGAGGTACCAAACCAAATGGCTCCTGATGTGTCTACTTCAGAACACCATACCCGCGTGCTTTTTAGTCCGTCCTCAATCGCGAACGTAGAAATGGCTGTTCCTGAAATTCGAGTGATTCCATTGTCATAGGTGCTGTACCATAAAGTGCTGTCATTCTCTTCTAGAATAGACATTACAATGTTTCCACTCATTCCGTCTTTACTGGAAAAATGAACCACACCGTCACCACTAAATTTCGAGATTCCTGCTCCGTTCGTTCCAAGCCAAATATCGCCTTCACGATCTTGCACCAGTGCGCGAACATCAGCTGTGCTCAAGCCATCATTCTCGCGAAAAGTGTCCATTCGTCCATCAGCTGAAATGCGCATGAAGCCATCACGTGATTTGATAAGCAGTTCCTGATTTCGACCAACTGAAACACCTGTAATGTTCTCGCTAATCAGTCCGTCTTCTGGCAGCCACTGTGTTTTCACACCTCCTTTGAAATGGAGTAATCCTTGCCCTACGGTTGCCAAATAAATTCCGCCTTTTCCATCTGGGGCGCCATCCATCACCACTCCGTTTACTTGTGACTGATCTATGATTTTGAAAAGGGAATCTGGCGAAAGTTGGTAGGTAGAAGATTTGGTTACCACGAAATGATTTCCGTCTTGTTCGAAAATGCGTTTTACATGCGGGTCATCTAAAATGCCTGCATCCAGTGCAATCTGAAGGCTGTCTTTGTACACCAGTATGCCCCGTTCTGTGGCAATCCACAGGGCGTTTTTTTCAGCGTAAAAGTCATTCACCTGGGCATTTCCAATTTCATCTGGAAAACGCACAGACTTGAATTGATGTCCGTCATAAAAAGTAATGCCTCCCAATGAACCAAAGACAATGGCTGTGTCACCAATTTCTGCAATGCAATTGACCTGGTTTCCATAAAGGCCGTCTTTACGCGAAAAGTTGTCGAAATCTCGTCCATTGAACCTACTCACTCCGCCCAAAGTGCCGATCCATAAATAGCCAAGGTGGTCTTGGTGCAGACAGCGCACTTGTGATTGGGCCAGTCCTTCTGCGGTGTTCCAAGTGATGAAGGGGAGCTGCTGTGCTTCTGCCCTAAGGGCGAAAAGAATTAGCAAGAATGCCAGTGCATTTTTCCGCAGGTTTGAATTTTGGGTTTTGACTGTTTTCATCTTTTAGAAGCCGTTGATTCGATCCATGAAATCAGTCAAATTTCTTCTTGAAATGGCGAATGAATTTCCGTCGCTCATAATAGCATGGTAACCGTCTTTTCTGCTGTATTCAGTGAGGTGATGCTCAACATTTAAGATGTAAGAGCGGTGCGCTCGAAAGAAGATGCTTTGATTCAATCGGGTCTCGAAGGACTTAATGTTCTTCGCGGCCATGATTTTTCGGTCTTCAGTGAGGTGTACAATCGTGTAGGCATCACTTGCTTGGAGGTATAGAATTTCGTTATTTGGAATGAGTTTTATTCCGTCTGTGGTAGGAATGGCTGCCTTTTCAGATGAGTTTCTGCCTTTGATGTCCCGAAGGATTTGATTCACTTGATTCTCTGTTGTCAAGCTCTCTGTTTGTTTGCTCACTATTTTTTCAACCCGTTTCACAGCGCTAATGAGGTCATCTATATTAATGGGTTTCTCTAGGTAGTGCACTGCCCGTTCATGGATTGCGCGAAGGGCATGCTCAGTGTGTGCCGTAGTGAAAACCACTTCAAATGCCCTGTCATCAATGCTCTTCAGAAAGCCGAAACCGTCTTGGCCAGGCATCATGATGTCTAGAAAAACCATATCTGGGTCATGCTGATCTACAAGTTGGCGTGCATGCTCTGTAGTAGCAGCAAGTCCGGCCACATGAACAGAGGGGCAGTATTCGTTGATCATGAGTTGTAAATTCTCCCGAGCGTCTTGCTCATCGTCTACAATGAGGGCTGTGATCTTCTGGTTCATGACTTTCAATTTCAACTAAGATAGAGAAGAGAAAGGCCTCGCGCTTCGCCAGAGAATAAAGGGTAGTATAGAGGCAGTGAGGTGTAGTGTTCAGCCAACGAAAGGCTAGAGTCGTTTAATGGTTGTAAGAAAAACCGACAGTTTAGCTCGGGCAATGGGGATAGATGAACCATTGGAAAGAACAGCGAAAGAACCTTCTGTATTGATGTATTCTTTGAGTTCATTCAAATTGATAATGTGTGAGCGGTGGGCACGGAAGAACACCTCTGGGTTTAAGAGGTCTTCATATACTTTCAAGTTTTTAGTGTCCAATAAGCTGGTGCCGTCTTTGAGATAGAAACGTGAGCAAGTTCCTTCACTTTGGACATGAATGATTTCTGCGTCATCTACAATTCGAAAGCCTTTGTTGTGGTAGATGGTTACTTTTTTCGGACGTTGATTGGCACGCAATGATTTGGTGAGTTCGCGTAAGCTCTCTAAATAAGTGGGCTGACTTCCAAAAGTGTTTTGAAACGTATTTTGGTATTCAACAAGTTTGTTTACCGCGGTCATGAGGTCATCTACGTCAATGGGCTTGAGCACGTAGTGAATGGCATTTGCATTGAACGCCTGAATGGCATAATCTTTAAAGGCGGTAACAAAGACCACTTGAAAATCTACGGTTTCTGAACGGTCCAGAAAGTCAAACCCTTCAGCCCCACTTGGCATGCGAATGTCTAGAAAAACTACTTGCGGTTTAAATTCAATAACCTTTTGGAGCGCGTCTTCAACTCCGGTAGCAGTGGCAACCACTTCTACCTCCGGACAAAAATCATTGAGCAGCATGCGCAGGTTTTCACGTGCATGAAATTCATCATCAACAATTAGTGCTTTTAGCATAGAACTCATCTGGTGCTAAAATAGGCAATGAAACCTTGCAGTAAAGTTCTGCGTACATGAAAATGGACTATTCATTTAAACCTGATACTTTTATGGGCTTCTTTACTTTCTTTTACCGGCTGAACATTCAGTTAACAGACGATCAGCGCTTTCTAGAAATAGAATATAAGCCTGATACTTCTCAACCTTTATATGACATTTGCGACATCAATGGGCGGATTCTCAAAACGGGAAAATTGAACGGGAAAATGGTGCGTGTTCCTGTGAACGATTTGCTTTCTTCTGCCTATGTATTCTTGGTTATGGATGGCGAGCAAATCAGGAGTAAACGGTTCACGATTGAACGGTAAATTCTAACCACATTTTCAAGAACATGTTGGCATCTTCGGGTGCTTCAATGTGTGCCATGTGTCCCATTGAGGGGTGTGTGAAAAAACTATTGGGCTCCACTTTTTGGAGCTCTTTTTGCATACGGTCAATTGGCAGTACGGGATCTTTCTCACCAAGGAAATAACCTTTTGGCTTTTCGAACTGCGCCATTAATCCAGTAGCATCAATTCTTTGCTTCATCCCCAAACATACTTTCGCGATAGCAGAAGCATTTAAGTGCGATGCCGCATCAACTAGATTATTGATTTCAGGTTGAAACTGGTCTTTTGTTTCGGGAGCAAATAGTCTGTTCACAACAGTTCTTATGTACAGCTTTTTGTTTTCCATCACCGCTTTCGCGGCGCGATCACGTTTTGCCTTGATTTCAGGTGAATCAGCGGTGGCTGTTGATTGAAAGAACAGCATGGAATCTACCCGTTCAGGCACTTTTCTGATTATTTCCATCGCAATGTAAGCCCCCATTGAATGTCCAATGATGTGAACAGTGGGGATTTCAAGCTCATCCAATAGACTGATCAGGGCATCTGCCATAGCGTCCATGGACATTTCATTTTCGACCCCAAAACTAGCTCCATGTCCGGGAAGATCCGGGATGATGAATTGACACCCCTCAATGCCTTTGACGAGGTTTTGCCACATTTTTCCTTCTTCTAAAAATCCATGGAGAAGCAGCACAGGCTCTCCTGCTTCGCGAAGCCGATAATGCATAATCTTACGGACAATCTTGGCCAAAGCCGTTGAGAAATTCTAACAAGTCTTCTGCGCCAGCTATTCCGCTATTGTTCAAATCTGCTGCACAATTGCTGCATCCGAAATCGCTCAGGAAGCTCAAGAAATCTTGAATATCAGTGGTTCCATCCCCGTTCAGATCAGTAGGGCAGAAGCAGAGTGATGGTGCGTTAAACTGAGCCGTAAATAGGGCATTGCATCCAGGGTTATCAATGAAAGAGATGATCAGATCAACGGGAAGGCCATCACTGTCTAAATCAGAAAGTAAGACCAATTGTGGACTTCCTGTTAAAGGTGTGTCAATTCCGTTTACTGATAGATCTCCTGTAATTGGGCCGTTTGAAAAGATTACCGCTAGGTTTTGATCGTAGGTGTTTGTTGCGGGGTCACAAGCGGTCTGTGAACCATTAAAAACGGCATCAATGCTGCAAGGAGGGATGGTGCCTTCCCAAAATTCAACGCCATATTCTGAAGTGCCATTGCCAATGTAATTGTAGGGCGAAATGTTTTCTACGAAGGTCCCTGCTGCCCAGATTCCTTTCGCCACCGCTACTGATTCTCTGCCGTTAGGAGAGCTAGACCACTGAACAAAGTCCAGCATGTCATCAGGATTGGTATAGGTTGGTGAAGGCAAATAGAGTGACATATCAGCCCCATCAGCCGTTGGAGACCAAGCATTCCATTGGAGCACTACAGCAGAACCTGCGGTGAGGTTAATGCTTCCGCTTTGCACGCTCAAAGTGCTTACCAGGGCGCAGAAAAATTCTGAGCACAGTTGATATTGTGAGAGGTCTATTGCACATGTACCGAAGTTGGTCAACGTAATTTGTTTCGCATCTTCATCTACCTGTGTAATTCGGGGGCCTGAGCAGCAAGGGTTAGGAGCTGTGAAGAGGTCATTGGACGTAACTGTGCAAGCCGCGTCTTGTGAGAAAAAGACGGTAACATCAACAGGTTGTCCGTCAGAAGGTAAATTGTTTAATGAGATTGATTGAGGACTGCCTTGAATTGTAAAGAGTGATCCATTCACGCTGATAAGGCCCGTTGCAGGTTGTCCGTCATAATCAATAATGATTTGTTGATTGTATGAATTTGTAGCAGGATTGCAAGTGGTTTGTGTTCCAAGCGTGATCGAGTTGATGATGCAGCCACCAAGTGATCCCCAGCCCATATCAGTAAACATTCCTTCAACAATGGGACCTGGATTGTGGTTTGCTTCGGCTGTTCCAATGAACGGAGTCATGAGCGAATTGATGTTGCCAGAACCGTATGAACCTTCGTTTAAATGAGAATAGCTGGAGCCTCCGTTCCATGATCCGGGTGCATATAATCTAGGACGAATGTTGCTGTTGTTGGTTTGCGCTACGGGGCCGTTCCAATACAGTTGATTGCCAGTAAGGGCATCTCCTAAAGCTGTTGAGCCATTTGAAAAGCTTTCAATGTCTGTGCCATCTAGAAGTTCTGCAAAAGTGTCATAAATGATTGGGTCACCTGAAAGGCCAATGAATCCTTGTGAACCGCTTACGTTTCCACTTCCTATGAACCCGAGTCCGTGGCAAAGTTCATGGAGCACAACCGTTACAAAGTCGTACTGACCACTAGGCGTATTTCCATCAGTACCTAAGTACCAAGACGAGCCGGAATTGAAGGTGCAGTTGACATCAGGAGATACAATGCTATTGTCTGAGCCACGTAGTTTGTTGGCTAGAGCAGAAGGGTAGAACGTATTTGGGAGCGGGGCATTTGGGAAATTACGATAGTACCCGTCAGCGCCTGCAAACCCCAGTGTGCTTCCACCAATGGCAGACCAGTTTGCTACCACGGTAATAGGCACTGCAGAGGTTAATGTGCTGGCCCATACATCAACTGCGTATTGAAAGGCGGCTTGCGCGTTCGTAGGGAAATTGTTGTAGATCACGTTGATGACAACGGCTCTTTCTGCACCAAATTCAAAGTCTGCAGGAGGAGCTACATAGGTGAACTGATCTTCATCAATGCCCTGTATTCCATGCTCGCAACCACTGTGGTTATAGCTTTGTAATCCGCATACAAGTTGGGCTTGCGCTGAAAAAATAGAGAATAGTGTGGCAACAAGGAGTAGAAGTTGTTTCATGGGGATCTAATTTGGTCTGGGTTCTTTAAAGGTATTGAATTTCTTGGTAGGGGTTCATTGATAAACGTATTGCGATTCTTGTTGCAGTTGAGTTTAGGTGCGCAAATTCAGGCATTCAGCCATTAATCTTCTTTCATAACCTGTTCATTCATAGATTGTTCGTTCAAAGGAAGGTTGGGATATGGAAAGATTGGGATTCGAAAGGGAAAGGGAAACCGCAATCTCACCTCTTTTTGGGTAGATGGATATGTTCCCCAGCAAGGTGCGCTCAACACGCGCTGCTCATCTACAAAGTTCTTCCTTACGACTACAAAGTTGATGTTGGTGGTGTTGTTTTGATTCGGAGC
>Ga0222686_1000023_pt1 | contig 87734 bp, 75 predicted proteins | sample AntAcemetage1159_FD_181400 | JGI IMG/M metagenome (GOLD analysis project Ga0222686, IMG submission 181400) | Saline water microbial communities from Ace Lake, Antarctica - #1159 | ecosystem: Environmental > Aquatic > Non-marine Saline and Alkaline > Saline | place: Antarctica: Ace Lake...
TTACAATCAAAGATTAAGCCTCACCTTTCTTTACATCAGTGCGGCCTCTTCTTTGGTGCTTATTTTAATTATGATTGCGTTCCCTGACTCCTTCTATCAGTGGGTCTTTGGAGAAGAAATGGCTGGTTTGCATTCTGTTTTGGTTTGGTTCGCCCCGGGGATCTTCGCGAACGCCCTTTCTATGATCTTTTCGCACCATTTCTCAGGACTGGGTCAACATTTCAGGAACACCATCTCATCTGGAGCAGGCTTGGTAATGCTTCTAATATGCGGCTTCATCCTCATACCTCTATACCAAGTTCAGGGAGCGGCTATGGCAGCCAGTGCAGCCTACATTGCTCAATTATTTGTATTGGGGGGAATGTTTATGAAAGAAGAAAAAGTAGGTTTCAGCGGCCTAATCCCCAAACACAGCTGGTTCATTGAAGCCATTGGATACCTCAGAGACCGATCAAAGAAGTGAAAAAAGATCGTCGACCCCTACATAACGTTCAACAGTAAACCCTTCTCCGTATTTCACCCCAATGGGCCTGCCAAACTGCATCGCTCTTGCCTCAAGGAAGTCGAAAAAATCTTCTCCGCTGATGGGCGTTTTTGGTCCGCTTGCATTTGGATCGAAGAACTGTGATCTGAACGCCTTAATGGAGTCCATTTTCTTTTGGAAAAAAGGTGTGATGTCTACAACGAAATCGGGATCTATGAAATAATCTTGAATGTAGTGGTATACCGCCTTTGGTCTCCAAAGCTCTTGCTCCTCCCCCTCCAATTCAGTCTCAACCTTGCGTAATCCTGATAAAAAACATGCTTCAGAAGCGAGCTTTGAACCTTTGCCATGATCAGGATGTCTATCTGAAACCGAGTTCATCAACACAATCTCCGGTTGATATTTCCGCACCATTTTGACTACGGCTCTCAAGTTCTCTTCATTGTGAACGAAGAAGCCATCAGCCATCTTCAGGTTCTCCCGAGCAGACAACCCTAAAATTTCAGCTGAGTTGGTCGCCTCTATGATTCGAAGCTCAGCTGAACCTCTGCTCCCCAATTCGCCTTGAGTGAAATCTATGATTCCAACTTTTTTCCCCTGGCTAACCAATTTTGCAATGGTTCCTCCAGCTGAAATTTCTGCATCATCAGGATGCGCGGCAAATGCGAGAACGTCTAATTTCATTTCGTTACCCAACTTAGAATTTCTTCGTCAATTGGCAAAGTCTGAGGCTGAACTTCTTTCACAAGATGTCCGTTTTCGTCAACTAAAAATTTATGAAAATTCCATTTCACCTCAAAATCCCCTACTCCGTTTTCACTTTTCTGTGTGAGCCATTGATAAATTGGATGAATCTCTTCTCCTTTAACAGCGATTTTCGACATCATAGGAAACGTAACACCGTAATTCTTCTGACAGAAAGAAGCGATCTCACCATCTGAACCCGGCTCTTGTGCACCGAAATCATTTGAAGGGAACCCTATGATTTCAAATTCCGCTCCTCCATGCGCATCGTACAATTCCTGCAGCTGCTCATACTGAGGTGTTAATCCGCACTCAGAGGCCGTATTTATAATTAGAACCTTCTTTCCTTTCAAACTTGACAAATCAAACGGCTGTCCATCCAGTCCGGTGATTTCAAAATCATATAGTGTTTTCATCATAGCTTTGTTAACAGGAACCGCTTCGCCTTGTTCAAAAAACAGGTTGGCAAAGGACATCCCCATGAGAGAAAATGCGAACATCGAAAGAGCGATGACGCGAAATAAAACTGATTTGCTCATGTGTAAAAATACCAAATGTTCCACATGGTAATAAAATTCAAGAGAAGAGATACCAACCACTTATGAATAGCGTTCTGTTTAGAACTTTTACCCATTTCAACCGTACACCTTAGCAATTGAACCCTATTTTTACCGCTTTCCTGCAATGACTATGCTAAAATATAACATCGCCCGCACGCTTTTCGTAGCTGCAATTTCATCCATCTCTACTCTTGCCGTTGCGCAAGATACAGGAGGAGGATTCGAAGATAACATCAATGAACGCGTTGTTACCGAACCTGTTGAATCTGAAGAATTCTGGGACATCAATGACAGTTTAGTAAACATCCCTGCGTACGATCTATACTGTGAATGGGACACACGAAACATTCACGCCTACGATTTCGATTACAAAGAAATTAAAGACACCTCTTCAGTCATTCTTCGTTATGAAGAATGTGACTTTGCCCATCCTTTTCGTGGACGAATCACATCCAATTTTGGAGACCGAAACTCGAAATACCATTACGGCATAGACATCAAACTTTACAAGGGAGACCCGGTCAAATCTGCCTTTGAAGGATTGGTTCGAATTGCACAATATTCGAAGTCGTATGGAAACGTTGTCGTTGTTCGCCACCCGAACGGATTAGAGACCCTCTACGCGCACCTCTCAGCTAGAAAAGTAACACCAGGAACTTATGTTCAAGCAGGTGATATTATTGGTCTTGGAGGAAACACTGGCCGAAGCACAGGAAGCCACTTGCACTTCGAATGCAGGTATAAGGGTGAGCCAGTTAACCCGAATGACATCATTGATTGGGAGAACGGTTTGTTGATCAATGACGAATTGGAAATCAGTCAAAACACATTCTCCTATCTAAAAGAAGCTCGTTCTAAGAAATATTATACCATTCGTTCAGGTGATACCCTCTCAGGAATCGCTCGGAAGAACGGAACAAGCCTTTCTACAATCTGCAGACTGAATGGTATGCGAAGCACCAGCACCATTTATGCAGGACGGAAAATTCGTGTGCGCTAGTCTATCACTCCTCGTTTATGTACCTTTTGAACAATCATATGTGTACCGTTGTTCTTAGCGGTACATTAGTCTGAATTAGGTACATGTCAAATCAAATTGCTGTAATAGGCGCTGGTTTTGCCGGAATGGCAGCCGCTACATCACTCGCCCAAATGGGTCATGAGGTTACTGTGTATGAAAAACACGATGGCCCCGGAGGTAGAGCTCGGAAATTCGAAGTAGAGGGCTTTGTATTCGACATGGGACCAAGTTGGTACTGGATGCCTGACGTCTTTGAGCGTTACTTCAATCGTTTTGGTTCATCTGTAAAAGAACAATATAACCTCATTCGTCTTGACCCAAGTTACAGAGTCTATTTTGATGATGGCCCTGTTGACATTCCCGCCGACTATAATTCTATGAAATCCCTGTTCGAATCCATCGAAGAAGGAAGTGCTGAGAAGCTGGATGTCTTCATGGACGAAGCAGAAGTGAAGTACAACATTGGCATGTCGAAATTCGTTCACATGCCGTCTCATAGCCCGCTAGAATTTGCTGAACTTCAAACAGCTAAAGACGCTTTCAAATTGCATCTTCTGAGGTCATTCTCCAGCTACGCCCGCAAGTACTTTTCACACCCAAAATTGCTAAAACTACTTGAATTTCCTGTGCTTTTCCTTGGTGCTAAACCTGAAAAAACTCCAGCGCTTTATTCACTCATGAATTACGCAGACACAAAATTGGGTACGTGGTATCCGAAAGGCGGAATGCATGAAATTGTTTTGGCAATGCAACGGGTAGCTGAAAAACAAGGTGTGAAGTTTGAATTCAATAGCATGGTGTCTGGGGTTGAAATTCAGAACAAAGAAATTACTCACCTCGTTGTTAATGGCTCTAAAAAAAGCTGCGCCGCGGTTATAGCAGGGGCTGATTACCACCATGTTGAACAACATATACTCCCGCCTGAAGCACGCTCCTATTCTGAGAAATATTGGAATAACAGAACCATGTCGCCATCTTCTTTACTCTTCTATCTGGGGCTAGACAAAGAAATTCCAGAACTCCAGCACCACAACCTCTTTTTTGATGCTGATTTCAGCCAGCATGCGGTTGAAATTTATGATACCCAAGAGTGGCCCAACAAACCTCTTTTCTATGCTTGCTGCCCTTCCAAAACAGATGATACTGTTGCTCCAAAGGGAAAAGAGAATTTATTCCTCTTGATTCCTGTAGCACCTGGACTGGAAGAAGAAGAAGGTACCCGAGATCATTATTACAACCTGATCATGGATCGGTTAGAAAAACACGTGGGAATGGAAGTGCGCAAACACGTGATCTATAAACGAAGTTATGCCCACAAAGAATTCATTGAAGACTATGGCGCTTTTAAAGGAAATGCTTACGGTTTAGCCAACACGTTAACTCAAACTGCTTTCCTGAAACCGAAGTTAAAAAGTAAAAAACTTCATAACTTATACTTTGCCGGACAACTTACCACGCCAGGGCCAGGAGTACCTCCTAGTCTGATAAGCGGACAAGTGGCCGCGAAGGAAGTGAACAATATGATGAGCAAACGTGTTATTTCTCACATCTAGTTAAAGTATCATGAAAGAACTTTTTGACAGCGTATCAATGGCATGCAGTGTGAAGACCACAAAGTCATATAGCACTTCATTCTCCTTGGGGATTCGTTTCTTAGACAAACAATTTCGCGACCCCGTTTACGCTGTTTATGGTTTTGTGCGCTTCGCAGATGAAATCGTAGATACCTTTCATGACTATGACAAAGAAAAATTGCTCAACAAATTTGAAGAGGACACGTGGTGCGCGATTGAAGACCGAATCAGCCTAAATCCGATTCTCAATTCGTTCCAATGGGCATTCCACAAGTTCAACATGGATAAAGTGCATGTTGAGACCTTTCTTCGAAGCATGCGAATGGATCTTGAAAAAAACGCTTATGACCGGGAAGGCTATGAAGACTACATTCTGGGTTCTGCAGAAGTCGTGGGCCTCATGTGCTTGCGTATCTTTGTTGAAGGTGATGAAAAGATGTACCAACATCTGAAGCCTCAAGCGAGAAGTCTAGGAGCTGCTTTCCAAAAAATTAACTTCCTACGTGACCTTCACGCTGATTTCCTCGAACTTGGACGGGCGTATTTCCCCGGTTTAGACGTGACTGACTTTGATGAAGCCACTAAAAAACTCATCGAAGCAGAAATTGAAGCAGATTTCCAAGAAGCGTACAAAGGAATTGTTCAACTCCCTAAGAAAGCGCGCCTCGGTGTTTATGTTGCGTATGTCTATTATTACCGCCTTTTCCATAAAATCAAAAACCTTCCAAGTAGTCGGATTTTACAGGAGCGTGTGCGCATTCCAAATCAACATAAAGTAGCTTTATTTGTAGGCTCTTATGTGAAGCATAGTTTCAATTTAATTTAACAATGAAGCTCGTTCTTGTTGCGGCAATATTCTCTCTCCTTGTTGCGAATCCCGCAACAGAAGTTAAATTATGCCGTTCTATTTATTTTTCTGAACCTTCAGAACAGAAGGCCCTTTTACTTCAAAAAAGTGCTTTAGAGATAATAGGAAATGAGCCACTCAAAATGGCTTACCTCGGAACAGCTGAATCTATGCTTGCGGAATACGGGTTCAATCCCTTTTCCAAACTCAGTATGTTCCAGCGGGGAACAGAAATGATTGAGGAGGCCATTGTACTCGCCCCTCAAAATGCAGAAATCCGAGTTCTGCGGCTCGGAATACAACTCAATGCTCCCGGATTTCTTATGTACAACTCTGATAAAGAAGCAGACATTGAAGTAATCATAGAGGCATTGACCAACAACGTCTTTGATGAGGATAAAAACTATCTAGAAAAAGTGATTACGTACTTGCTAGACAACGCCCCTTTAAGCGAAAAACAACAAAAACAGATTTCAGCCTTACGATGAATGAAGAAGTAATACTCGTCGACGAATTCGACAATGAAATTGGTACAATGGAAAAATTGGAGGCACACGTAAAAGGTGAGCTCCATCGTGCTTTCTCCATCTTCATCTTTAATTTAAAAGGTGAACTTTTGCTCCAACAACGGGCATTGCACAAATACCATAGCGCGGGTCTTTGGACCAATACATGCTGTAGTCATCAGCGTGCTCATGAAACCTCAGAGAACGCCGCAAAACGAAGGTTAATAGAAGAAATGGGGATGCATTCATCTTTAGAAGAGGCGTTTACTTTTATCTACAAAAGTGAATTCGATAATAACCTTACAGAGCATGAACTTGATCATGTATTCATTGGTGAAGATGACACCTTGCCTCAAATAAATGCTGAAGAGGTAGCTACTTCCAAATACATTTCAATCCCGCATTTGATAGCTGAAATTGAACGTGCCCCTGAAGAATTCACCACATGGTTTCGCATTTGTCTTCCTCGTGTCATTGAATTCAGAAATAAGGCGTGAAAAAAATCATCGTCATAGGAGCTGGCATCGCCGGATTGGCTGCTGCAACTAGACTAAGAGCTAAAGGACATGACGTGCTTGTGATTGAACAAGCCAGTGGTCCGGGAGGTAAGCTTCGCGAAGCAAAACAAGATCAGTTTCGCTTTGACCTTGGCCCTTCCCTATTCACACTTCCTGAACTGGTGAAAGAAGTCTTATCAGAAGGAGACCTCCCGCCTAGCACATTTCCCTATGAACAACTAGACAGATCTTGCCATTATTTCTGGGAAGACGGCACAGAACTTATTGCCTACCATGACAAGGAGAAACTAGCCCAAGAGATAGACAAGAAGATTGGGATCAACACTTCTGACAAGACGAACAGCGAAGGTGTTCTTGCGCATTTAAAGCACAGCGCATTTCTGTATGACTATACCGCTGAACTCTTCATGCACCGCTCTTTGCATAAGTTCAAGTCTTACTTATCGAAAACGGTCTTGAGAGCTCTATTCAAAGTACATAGATTCGACCTGGGTAAAAGTCTTCATGAGGCGAATAAAGCGCGATTCAAAGATCCCAAACTCGTTCAGTTATTTGACCGTTATGCAACCTACAATGGCTCTGACCCCTACAGAGCTCCGGGTGTGTTAAATATTATACCACACCTTGAACACAACATCGGCACATTCTTTCCAAAAGAAGGAATGTACCAGATTACCAATTCAATTTATGAGCGGGCTAAAGCGTTGGGCGTAGAATTTAAATTTAATACATCCTGCAAACAGATTGTTGTAGAAGGAAACAAGGTCCAAGGTGTGGAACTGGATACTGAATTTATACCCGCTGACTTAGTCGTGAGCAATGCTGATGTTTTTTCTACCTACCGAAACTTGTTGAAAAACCAGAAAGCACCTGAAAAGACACTCCAAAGTGAACCCTCTAGCAGTGCTATTATTTTTTATTGGGGAGTGAAAGGATCTTTCCCGAAGTTGCACTTACACAACATTCTCTTCAGTGAAGATTACCAAGGAGAGTTCAAAGCACTCTTCGATGGCGATCAATTGCATCCTGACCCTACGGTTTACATTAACATCACTTCGAAACTGAAAAAAGATGATGCTCCTGAAGGACATGAGAACTGGTTCGTTATGATCAATGCGCCAGCGAATTCAGGACAGGATTGGGGAAAATGGATTCCTCAAGCACGGGAAAACATGCTGAATAAGATCCAAAGAACTTTAGGTACTGACATACGCGATGAAATTATAGTTGAAGACATCTTGGACCCCACCTTGATTGAAAAGCGAACTTCTTCCCACATGGGGGCGCTCTATGGAACAAGTTCGAACGATCGAATGGCGGCCTTTTTACGTCATCCAAATTTCTCACAAGACCTCAAAGGGCTCTACTTTTGTGGCGGAAGCGTGCATCCAGGAGGTGGGATTCCATTATGTTTGCTCTCAGCGAAAATCGTAGATGAACTGATCAGCAATGCCTAAACTTTCAAAAGCACAAATATCAATTGGGGTTTTAATCATTCTACATTTAGTAGGTATCATTGGCCTGAGTTCATCTTTCCAAGATTATTTCCTTGCGCTTACACCAATCAACTTGATTGTGTCTGGCTACTTCGTTCTTCGTCATGGCAAAAAAAGCCAAGCCATTCTTTTTACACTTATTGCCGTTATTACATATCTAGTTGAGTTGATGGGAATCCACACAGGCTTCCCTTTTGGTGATTACTTTTATGGGAACTCATTGGGACCTCACCTCTACAATGTACCCATTCTCATTGGTCTGCTCTGGTTATTGCTTCTTTTGGGGGCCTCCCATTTCAGTAGCAAAGTGACCAAACAACCCATTCTTCACTCCTTACTTGTTGCTACTTTGATGACCTTGTTAGATTTTGCCATTGAACCTGTGGCCATACAACTTGATTTTTGGACTTGGCTTTCAACAGAAATCCCTTGGAACAATTACGCTGCGTGGTTCGGTACAGCCCTATTGTTATCATTTATTTCAAAAACGAATAATGAATTTGGAAACAACAAGGTGGCTGCCGTGTTCTTTATCATACAAACAGTTTTCTTTCTTTCGCTTAACTTCATTCTATGACTGGCGCATTTATAATTGTTATTGGCACATTTATCGGCATGGAATTCATGGCATGGTTCACCCATAAATATGTGATGCATGGCTTGATGTGGTATTTCCATTCAGACCACCATGTGCACGAACCAGGATTTTTTGAGCGAAATGATGTCTTCTTCCTCATTTTCGCGATCCCAAGTGCATTGTGCTTTATCTATGGATCAATGAATGGTATAGACTATCGTGTATGGATTGGGACAGGCATTGCGGTTTACGGATTCTGTTACTTCATGGTTCACGATGTCTTCATTCACCAACGTTTTAAATGGCTGCGAAGAAGTGACCACCCCTATTTTATGGCCATTCGCAAAGCCCACAAAGTTCATCACAAACACTTAGGCAAAGAACAAGGCGAATGTTTTGGGATGCTCTTCGTTCCTGTAAAATTCTTTCGCGAAGCAGCCAAGGCGAGTAAACAAAAGCGTGGTAAAAGCGTCGCCTGATGGAGTGGAAATCTCTTTACCTACTCGTTAATTTGGGCAGCATTGCTGTACCATTGTTGCTTAGCTTCGACAAAAAAGTAGCCTTTTACAGCAAGTGGAAAGCTTTTTGGCCGGCGAACCTAATCACTCTAACCTTTTTCATTATTTGGGATGTCATCTTCACTGAAGCAAGTATTTGGGGCTTCAATGAGAACTACCTTCTGGGTCCCAATCTCTTCGGCCTCCCCATTGAAGAATGGCTCTTTTTCATCTGCATTCCCTACGCCTGCGTCTTTATGTACGAAACGTTTAGGACTTACATCAAAGGAAATCCTTTTCAACGTTGGGGAAAACCGGGACTCGGGCTTATCTTTTTGGTGTGCATCGCTCTTGCAGTAATGTATCCAGATAGATACTATACGTTTTACACCGCTATTTTCACTGCTGTAGGAATTGCTATTCTATGGCGAAACAACCCCAAGTGGACGGGTTGGTTGATTTTTTCTTACCTCATTATTCTGATCCCTTTCATTCTTGCGAACGGGGTCCTCACAGGCATTGAATTTTGGAAATACCCTTTCTTTAACTCCGAAGTCCAGAACATCGATGACATGATTGTATGGTACAACAACAAACACAACTTGTCTTTCAGAATATTCAGCGTCCCAATTGACGATACCATTTACGGGTTCCTGTTAGTAGGAATGAATGTGACACTGTATGAGCGCTTTTTAAAGCGTCACCACTGAAAACGCGCTTGAATGGGACGGTGATCACTGTGCTTCACCTGATGTGTATGAAACCAATCTACCTTCAACTGGTCACCATATAAAATGTAATCTATTCGAAATCCCGGAATTGCGCCAATGTAAGTGCTCCCTAGCCCACTTCCATGACCCACGAATGCATCATTTAGGTTTTCAGAAAGTTCATTATAGGTATATGAAACAGGGGTGTCATTGAAATCTCCGCACATCACAACTGGATGCGGGCTTGAAGCCACATGGCTCTTGATTTTCTCAGATTGACTAGCTCGCTTAACAAAAGCTGTTCTCAAACGATCTGCTAAGCGAACGGCATCATCCTTGTTTGGTCCATCCTCAAGCGCTTTATAATCTTCCTTTTGAAAACGAACGCTTGCCATGTGTGCGTTGTAAACACGAATGGTATCTGATCCTACGAGGATATCTGTGTAGATGCAAAAATTGTTGACATCAGATGCAAAGGGCATTTCACCTCTATCAACAATCGGGTATTTTGAAAACGTAACAACGCCAAAGTACTGCTGCCCATTCATTTCATGGGTGTACTTCTCATGGTAGTGCTTGTTCTCTAAAAACTGAATGAGGGTATCGCGTGTTTCAAACACCCCTTTTCGATCAGTATGGTAAAATTCTTGAAAGCAGAGAACATCAGCTGGATGTGATTTCAAAAACTGAAATATTTTATCACGTGTTTTACTCCCTTCGGTCCAATTGTAGAGGTCAAAAAGGCGCACATTATAGGACATTACATTCAACGTGTTTCCTTCTTTAGGCGCAACTATGTCTTCAGAAGCAATGCGACGTTGAAACGTTCTAGACACCAAATCCCAGGTTCCAATGAAGGTAATCACAACAAGAATGACAAAGAACCAACGCTTGCGAAAGATGGAATAGAGCAACCCAATGAGTGCTATGATGAGCCAAGCGAGGTAGGACAAACCGAAAAACGCTAAAAAAGAAACATCAACGGGCGAAATTCGTGTTGACACCGCAGCCAAGATCATACCAATCACTCCTACAACAGCAGTGATGCGCAAAAATCTACCAGGCAAACGTTTCAAAAATTTCAGCATCAATTATAGGTCCTTGGAATTTCTAAACAGATAGTCTTTTTCATCTTTGGTCAAACTATCATAGCCTCCCTTAGAGATCTTATCTAGAATTTTATCAATCTTTTTCTGCTTCACCAGTTTTTGACCATTGAAGTCGTCATCAGTGATGGGCGCACGCGAAGTGCTTTCCTTTTTCTTGTACTTCACTTTTAAGTCTGGCCTTTTCCCAAAGAAATTCGCTATCCGATCTAACAACTTTTCGAACCACATCCCAATGTCTTTGCCGTTCCGCATTTGATACATCAATAAGAAACCATACAAAGCCCCACCTAAGTGACCCGCATGTCCGCCAACATTAGACAATCCATTCAACCCAATAAGGTCAACAATAACGTATACTAAGGCAATCCATTTGAGCTTTACAGAACCTATGAACATTAGTCTGAAGGTGCTGTCTGGCGCGTACGTTGCTAGTCCAACTAAAATGGCCATAACGGCCCCTGAAGCACCAACTGCAACTGTATTTGTTGTTAGAACAGGAGAAAGGTTGAATACTAGCGTGAAAGCAACGAAACTCCACAGGCCCCCCATGATATAGGTGGCCAGCATTTTTTTTCCGCCAAAATATTCTTGAAAACGCTGTCCGAAGTAAAACAAGATCAGCATGTTGAAGAACAGATGAAAGAAGCCCTGATGCGTAAACATGTGGGTCAGAATTGTCCAAGGCTTAAAAATTAACTTGGAAAGATCTGATGTTGTAGCAAGAAAAAAAGCTCCGCTGCTAAAAGGCGCCAATGCTGAAATAAAATAGTTAGCAATGATATTCAAAAAGAGCACCACAAGCCATACTACCACATTAATCGAAATGATTCTGTAGAGCATAGACCCATTGGTCCAAAATTTTGTCTTTAAGTCGTTAATCGGGTTCGCCATTTTAGATCAATCAAACGTTTTTTTACTCTTCCAATATCGAATCATTAGGAATCCGAAAAGCATCCCTCCCAAGTGGGCAAAGTGAGCAACATTGTCTGCTGCTCCGCCTAATTGATTGAATCCCCCGAACAACTCAATGGCTCCATAGATCAATACGAACCACTTCGCCTTGATTGGAATGGGAGGAAAAAGCAACATCAATTGGGTATTTGGAAAGAGCATTCCAAATCCGAGTAGAATTCCGAAAATTGCTCCAGAGGCGCCTACTACAGGTGTGTAGTAGAGTTGTCTCAAAGCTGACAGCATTGACTTCGGAACTGTTTCTGGAGCAAATGATCCCGTGAGTTGATAAACTTGCAAGCCTACAGTAAATTCATAAAGGGCAAATGCGCCTAGGCCACAAACCAGATAGAACTGCAAAAATCGTTTTGGTCCCCAGGCCCGTTCCAGCGCTGTTCCAAACATATACAGGGCGAACATATTGAAGAAGATGTGCATGAACCCCTGGTGGCTGTGCATGAACATGTGCGTTACAATCTGCCAAGGTTTAAAAAGCCCCGAAGCTGGATAGTATCCTGCAAGTAGATCATACAGTTTCGGAAATGGTGTTTCACTTGACATCCCAAAGGCCCAAGTTGCCAAATAGAACAGCACGTTGATGATGATCAAATTCTTTACTACAGGTGTTAGCTTTTGAAGCATATCAATCAAATTTACCAGAAAGTTCTTCTGGGGTGAGTGTTACAATGGCATTCTTACCTGAAGGACCGTAATAGGGCACTTCGCAAGCAAACAACCGGTCAATCAAATCACGCATTTCTGCCGTTTGAAGCACTTGTCCTTTGCCAATGCTAGATCCTTTTGCCAAACCCAATGCGAGAAGATGTCGTTCAGGATGTTCAGCAGAAGCCTCCCCATTGTGGAGTTGCTCCAAAATAGAATCTACTAATTTTTGTGGGTTCTGCTGACGACAGTCGGCAGGTAACCCACGTACAACTAAATCATTGCCACCAAAATCTTCAATATCAAATCCCATCTGCTGCAGCGCCATAGACTCATCAACAAGTAAGGCATGATCTGCTGGTGTAAGGCTCAATGTGAAAGGAAATAACAGCTGTTGACTGCTGCCATGGTGATCTGTTCCTTTGGCTAAAAAGTCTTCGTACAAAATGCGTTCATGCGCGCGTTGCTGATCAACCAGCATCATTCCACTTTTGATTGGGCTTGCGATGAATCGCTTACCAACCTGGAATACCACAGTCAATTCGCTGCTCACTTGCTGCTCAACCTTAATTTCAGAATCTGGAGCTGAAAAACCCAGTTCGTCAGGTTTTACTTCTTCGCCCCGCAATATTTTGTACATCTCCTTCCAATCACCCCCGCCTCTTGATCTTTCAATGGCTCCGGAAGTCTTCGCCCTAGTAGGCTCCTTTCTTTCAGATTGTTCAAACGGATTGTAATGTGGGTTTACAGTGATTTGCGGAATAGATACAGGTGATTTTCCGTCAAACGGAGCAATATTCAATGAGGACTCCTGCTCAAAATCCAGCGTAGGAGCCACTTGAAACTGGCCTAAAGACTTACGAATAGCGCTTTTCAAGATAGAATAGATGGCGCGCTCTTCTCGGAATTTCACTTCGGTTTTTGTTGGGTGGATGTTCACATCAACCATAGAGGGATTTACCTCCAAATAAATCAGATAGAACGGATATTGAGAATCTTGTAACAAGCCGTCTAAAGCTCCAGTAACTGCATGGTGCAGGTAATGGTGCTTAATGAAACGGTCATTGACAAAGAAGAATTGCTCACCGCGTGTTTTACGCGCAAATTCAGGTTTCCCTATAAACCCCGTTACCTTTACCAGATCCGTTTCCTCTTCAACTGGCACCAATCGTTCATCGTACTTCTGCCCGAAAATCCCTACTGTTCGCTGACGGTAAGACCCTTTTGGCAAATGGTATACCTCATTGTTATTGTGATGCATAGACATTGCCACCTCTGGATGAGCCAGAGCCAAGCGTTGAAATTCATCCATCACGTGCTTATTCTCTACCGAGTCTGACTTCAGGAACTGCCTTCTTGCGGGCACATTGTAGAACAGGTTTCGCACCGCAAACGAAGTCCCAATAGCTGTTTGACAAGGCTCACACTCTGACACTGTAGACCCTTCAATTTTAACACAGGTTCCCAAATCTGAACCTTCTTGTCTAGATTTCAATTCAACTTGGGCTACAGATGCAATTGAAGCCAACGCTTCCCCTCTAAATCCTTTCGTTTTAATCTTCCATAGATCATCTGCAGAGGAAATTTTAGAAGTGGCATGACGTTCAAAACACATTCGGGCATCAGGCATAGTCATCCCTTTCCCGTCATCAATAATTTGAATGAGTGTTCTGCCTGAATCTTTTAAAATCACTTGAATTGAACTCGCGCCGGCATCAACGGCATTCTCAAGTAATTCTTTCACCACAGAAGCCGGACGTTGGATGACCTCTCCAGCGGCAATTTGATTGGCTACAAAATCAGGCAATAACTGAATAATGTCAGGCATCTTTGAAGGTGTCGAGTATTTCAGAAAAATCAGTGGTTTCAGCCCAAATGATTCCCCTATAAAGTAAGTAAACTAGTATAATGCCTATAATAACCGTTCTTAACATAGCCCATCTGTAGTGCGAAGTTCGCATCTGTTTTCTAGACTGTTTTTTGAACGTAATTTTCTTTCTTCGAAGTTGTCCAGCATCTTTGCTTTCAACTTCATCTTCTACGCGTTCTTTCACATCACGTAACTTCCCACTCATTGATTTGTAATAGGGTGAGCGAAAATTGAACTTCTTTGGTTCAGTCTTTACATTCTTGAAAAAACTTGGGATTTTAGGAGCTTCCATTGGTGTCCAAATTTAAGAAGTCCTCAGCAAAGATGATGCCTTTCTTACTTTTCAGTTTTACTTTCCAAATTGGCCAGTACTTCATCAATCTCTATCCCTCCTGGATAAAAACTCAAAAGGCGCTGAATCACCCGGTCTACGATGGCATCAGGACAGGAGGCCCCACTTGTAACGATGATTTTCGGACGGATTGTTGTGGGGAGAAAATTAGTGGTTTTCACAACTTCTTTGATCTGAATGTCAAAATGTCGCATTTCTGTCATACTCAAAATATCCTCTTCAGATTGAATGAAGAAAGTTGGCATCTGCATTTCACACAACTCAACAAGGTGAGAAGTATTAGAACTATTGTATCCTCCAACAACGATTGCCATTTCTGCTCCTTCTTTCAATAGGCCTATTGTTGCTTGCTGATTGTCATTGGTTGCATAGCATAATGTATCACGGGTATCAGCGAAATGAGATTTTAGATTTTCAACGCCGAACGTCTTCTCCATCTCCCCTTTCAAAAAATCAGAAATCCCTTGTGTATCGCTTGCCAGCATTGTTGTTTGATTTACAACTCCGATGCGTTTTAGGTCTTTTCCCGGGTCGAAACCAACGGAAACTCTGCCTTCAAAAACAGTGTTGAACTCAGCTATTGGTCGTTCACCATTAATGAACTTAGCCAATTCTTCTGCTTCACCCATGTTCTCAATTACGATTGCCGCGCCATTCTCTTTTGCATGCGAGAATGTAGCCCTCGTTTCTTCATGTTGCGGCTTGCCATGGATCACAATGGTATGTTTCTCTTCACCTAACTTAGAAGAACGTTTCCAAACTTTCTCAACGAACGGACAGGTGGTATTGTATTGCTTCACTTCAATCCCCTTAGACACTAGCTTTGCCTCCATTTCAACTGTTGTGCCAAAGGCAGGAACAATGACAATGTCTTCGCTTTTCACCTCATCTAAAGGCATAAGTTCATTCCCATGGGTATCCATAAGAAACCGAATCCCGCGATCTTGAAGATCTGCATTTACCATTTGATTGTGAATCATTTGAGACAGCAAGAATATTCTCTTCCCAGGGTTCTCTGCCAAAGCTTTGTAGGATATTTCGATGGCATTCTCAACACCATAGCAGAATCCAAAATGCCTTGCAAGAAGAATTGAAACTGTACCGAATTCAAGCATAGTAGGTGAAAAATCACGTTTTCGCGGGTCAGCCGCTTTACGCAAGTTTTTCACTCGTCCGATAATTAGGGACTGGTAAAAAGTGGGGATTTCGAATGACTTCATGTTCTAAACTAACACCTCAAAGGTACAGTTTGTTGTTAAGAACATTCGATTTGTAGGATTCGCCTTATCGAAAGTATCAAGAACTTCTTACAGCCAGCTCTGCGTATATAGAAGTGTTTAAAAACCGTAGATTATGAAAGCTTTTGTCATTGGATTTATCTTGCTTGTTTTGACCGCTGAGTCATCCCAAGTGAGTGCCGTAGATTCAATTTTGATCAAAGGCACTGTTACCGCTGAAGGTAAAAAATGTGTCGGAACCGAAATCCATATTTACGATGGAAATAAACTCATACAGGTTGATCTTTCAAACTCCAAGGGGAGATTTGAGATTCATTTATTCGCAGGAGGCCGTTATACGGTTGAATTTACACACCCTGTAATGGTAACAAAGCGAATTGTTTTTGACCTTCGGACTGATGATCTAGGAACGTATCCAGAACCGTTCGAATGCGATGTTCTAATGTACACGCCTGCCTATTTTTCTGGAATGTCTTCTTCAATTTTAGATTTCCCTTTGGCTATTCTTGAATTCAACTCTAAAAAAGGTAAACTAGAGTTTAACACGATATATACTGATGCGATTCAAGAGCTGTATCAAAATATGCTCATTTTTGCAGAAAGCACTGACCGAACAATCTGGGAACAAAAATAATTTAATGCGAAATGTGTCATAAAATGTTTACCACTTTCACAAAACCAATAAGACGATTTGCCTGTTATTCGCTTGCGCTATTGTGCGCTGCATTCTTGTCCTATTCATTTAAAAATAGTGATTACGATACTGCGTCAATAGAGGTAAATATGAGAATCTCTTTGGAAAAGAAGCGAAGTGGCTTAGCACACATCACTATTCTATCTGTTTCTGAGGAGCCTGTTGAGATAGAGGGCACAACAAAGCAGGATAATCTGTTTTTCCTGAAATTAGGAGCTCTATACAAAGTTGTCATCAGCGCTCCAGGCTATGCTTCAAAGTGTTTAGTGTTTGACGCCACGCATCCAAAAGCACGCGAAGGAGAATTCCCTTGCGATATTGATCTATTTGAAAACGACGAATCCTACTCACACAACCCTCCCATCGTGGGCCAGATTATATGGAACAACCTCAGGAAATCATGGATTCACAAGAAGAAGAACTAGATTTTGGAAGACACATATTCATTCAGCCGTCCTTTTCGTCTCAACTTTTTAAGCGCCTTAAAGGCAGGTGTTCTTCCCATCTCCTTCGAATCAACAACGTCTAAAACAGTTTCAATACCAGCAACATGCGCATCTACCTGATTTTTTTCTTGCAAGGGTGTGACCATTTCATAAATCGCCATTCCGTGTAACATCGGAAAAAGCAAGTCTGGGTGAGCACGAAAAAAGGGCAAAGCATCAGACTTCACATCTACGCGAATATCTGGGTGTCCAGAAAGCCACACGAGCACGAATGCATTCAGTTGTTCTCTTTCAGACACACATGCACTCAACGGCGTCACGACTAGCCAATCTAAATACGCTTTGACCATACCGTCTTTCGACCTATAATCTGTCTTCGTTTCAAATTTCGCTTCTTTCGGAAACTCCGGCACATCACATTGAGCCATTCCTTGAAAAGAAAGACAGAAAAAAAAGAAGATGGTTAGAGCTTTACGCATGCGTTTCTTCAAAGTTAATTCCGAAAGTACTCAATTCATCAAGGATTGGGTTGTAGATCTCAGGTAAGATTGGAACGTGGACTCCCGTTAAATTCATGTCCCCATTCAAAATCATCTTCGCTGCAATTGCCACTGGCAACCCAACCGTTTCTGACATCGCTGTATAGGTTTGATCTTCGCCAATTGTGACCAATGAGCTATGCAATTCATTCGTTTTCCCGTCTAAAAGGTATTCGAATCTATGCCACATCACAATCATGTCCTTGTCTTCAGGATCAAGGGAAAGCTTTTCTTCCATGAGTTTTTGTAAAATCGCTGCTGGCGTCGCCATGCCCAATCCGATCTCACGTGCATCAAAAAGCCCCAACCAAGCCAACATAGACATTGTGTGGTCATCTATGTTTAGGTAAGACTTCAGTTTGAGTTCTACAGAAAGGTCTTCATCGTACATCAAAAATGAATTAACGAAGTCTCTGTAGGTCATTCCTTTTGAACAATCTACTTCAAAATCTTCCGTTGGAATCCCGAGCTGAACGAATACATCCCAGGCCTTACAGAAACCTTTCCCTCTTAATGTACCACGGTAAATAGTTGGAACATTTTCCAAACCATAAATACTTCGGTAAGACAGGCTATCTCTGTTTGCATACCCTTCGAATGATCCGTGCCCTTCAATTTCAATCTCTTTGAATCGTGTAAAGAGACGATGTGGCGGAATGTATTTATAGCGGTGATTTTGGATGTACAATGCTGTTCCTCCTTGTCCGGCAAGCACCACATTTCTTGGGTTCCAAGTAAATTTGTAGTGCCATGGATTGTTATCACTTTCGGGAGCGATCAATCCGCCTGTGAACGATTCGAAACGAGTAATCTCTCCGCCCTTTCCTTGAATCTCATGAATAATGCGCATTGCGCTCATGTGGTCAATTCCCGGGTCAACACCGATCTCGTTCAGGAGCAGCACCCCTGCATCTTTAGCAAGTTGATCTAAGCTTTTCATCTCTTTTGAAACATAGCTTGGCGTAATCAAATGCTTTTTCGCAGCAATGGCATCCTTCGCAACTTCAATGTGCATCGAAGCAGGTAACATTGAAATAATTAAGTCTGAGTCATTTATAAGGGCCCTTCTTCCCTCAGCATCTTCTGCATCAAAGAGCACAGCTTCACCGTTTGAATGGTGCTTCACTTTTTGCTCTGCCATTTTCAAATCACGATCAACAACACGTATCAACCATTGGTTTTCTTGGGCATTGTTCAACAAATATCTAATTAACGATGCTGATGACCGTCCTGCCCCAATAACTAAAATCTTCTTCACTTGGATATGTTTTTCGTCTTCAAATATAGCCTTTCAAAAGCGTGCGCATTTGCCTTCTTGTCTGCTTTTTTTCATCCATTTTTCAACGACGCCCTGTTTTACCCATAATAACTTGTTAACGGTTTTTGGCACGCAGATTGAATGGGAAGAGATAAGCATTAACTTTATCTCAAATTTTTTGACCATGAAACAAGTGTTACTTTCCCTGGGGCTATCCCTTTTCAGCATCTCTCTTTTAGCGCAAGACGCAGCTTTGGTCTTGTTCAGTGAAAATGGAGAAATGTTTACTGTTCTTTTAAATGGCGAAAAACAGAATGAAGCGCCTATGAGCAGAGTTCGTTGTGTTGATTTAAACCAAGAATTCTATCAAGTGAAGATCGATTTTGATGATGCTTTATTGCTTGATTTCAATGCTAATTTCGCTGTTGATCAAGGAATGGAAACAACAGCCATTGTAAAGCAAAATAAAAAAGGGAAATTTGTCCTTCGCATGTTCGGTTCTTCTCCACTCTCAAATGTCTCTGTTGAGCCTGTTGCTGAATATGTTCCACTTGAACCAAGCGCTGAGGTAAACGTTATTGAGGAAGCTACAGAAGACGTTTCGACCGGAACGGTCATTAAGATTTCAGAGACAGGATCTGATATAAGTCAAGGTGGAATAGACATTGAGATGAATGTTCCTGGTTTCGATTTAAAAATAAAAATGGATATCCCGGATGAAGACCTTGAAATGAACTCATCTTACTCTGAAGAAATTTCGAGCTCAAGTTCTATAGACAGTAGAATGAGTCTTCCTGCAGAAGATGAAGTAACTCAACAGCCAATTGCGGTACCGGGTTATAACGGCCCAACGGGATGTGATTGGCCCGCAGAAGACACCGATATTGACAAAGCGATAGAAAGCATAGAAGGAAAATCTTTTGAAGACAGTAAAATGACTTTGGCAAAGCAAATAGCCAAAAACAAATGTTTGACCGCAGACCAAGTGATGAAAGTGATGATGACTTTTGACTTTGAGGCATCGAAGCTTGATTTTGCTAAATACGCATATGATTTTACTTATGATCAGGGCAACTACTACGTTGTAAATGACGCTTTTGGTTTTGAACTGTCCATGGATGAATTGAATGACTATTTAGAGAGTAGATAACCTCGTTAAACTCTCCCATTATGAAAATTTTACGCTACACTATATTCGCATTAATTGCACTCTTTGCAGTCTCTTGCGCTACTTCTAAATCTTTCTATAAGAAAGGAAAAAAACTAGAAGAAGCTGGGATGCTGGAAGAAGCTGCTTCAATGTACATGACTTCACTTCAGAAGAACTCATCAAACATCGATGCCCGTATTGGTATGAAAGCCAGCGGGCAAATTGTAATGAATAAGTTGCTTCAAGAATTTATTCAACTCAAGCAATTCGGGGAAAAGAAGCAAGCTGTAAAGGCCTATGAATCAGCTGTGAGTTACCATCAAAAAGTGCAGCTATTAGGCGTCGAGTTACAATTTCCTGATTTCTATAAAGCTGATTTCCGACAACTAAAAGAAGAATACACCATTGAGTTGTATCAAGTAGGACTTGATTTAATGGATCAAGGGAAATACGCTGCTGCAGAAGCTAATTTTAAAGAAATAGCACGCTTAGACCCTGAGCATTCTGATGCATCAGACTTGGCTAACATTGCCTATGCTGAGCCACTGTACAAAAAAGCTGTAAAAGCTTATGATCTCATGGAATACAGAAGAGCGTATGAAAATTTCAAGTTAGTAGTAGATCGAATTCCTTCTTATAAAGAAGCTTCTCAATTAAAAGCAGCTGCATTGGAAAACGGATTGTTCACCATTGCTATGTTGCCATTTGAAAATGCTACTTCCTCAGCAGGACTTGAAGCTAAAGTAGAAGCGTATTCACTTGAAGCGCTAATTAGCGTGAATGACCCCTTCTTAAAAGTGGTAGACCGTGCCAACATGGAATTGATTCTTGAAGAGCAGAAATTAGGACTCACTGGAATTATTGATGATGAAACTGCAGTTACTGTTGGGGAACTTATTGGAGCGCAAGCCATCATGACAGGAACTGTTCTGAGTTACAGTAAAGCAACAGGCCAAGTGAACACAGCCCAGCGAGAAGCCTATGTGCAATACAAAGTTAAGCGGTATGACAAGGAGCAAGAAAAGTATTTCTATGATACGAAGTATAAAAAGACTTCTTACACAGAGCTTCAGCGTGAAAACAGAGTAATACTTTCTTTTCAGTATAAAATAATCTCCCTTAAAACGGGCGAAATCTTATTGACCAAAATTGTAGAGAAAATAGAAACTGACAGAGTGGTCTGGGGTGAGTTCGGAGGAGACCTCAGCAAGCTCTACCCTGCCAGAGGAAACGGAGTAAGTTTGAACTCAAGAGCAAGAACAGGATTGCGCGAAATAATGGCAGCAAGCCAAACACCGAAAAGCACCGAAGCGCTTACAAATGATGCTTTTGTAGATGTCTCACTTGAAATGAAAAACCAAGTGAGCCGCAAAATTAAAGAACTGGTAAAATGATTTTAAAAAGACTGCACATATTATTCCCAGTATTGATGATTCTGGCAGCTTGCGGAGGTGACAAAGCCCTTGTAAGCACTCCAGAACGCCCAATACCTGAGTGGGTCAATAACAGACCTATTGATGCAGCCTATTATATCGGATTGGGATCTTCAAGTAAGTTAACTGCTCCACTTGACTATGCACAAGTAGCGAAGAAAAATGCACTTTCAGATTTAGCTTCTGAAATCAGTGTTACAGTGAAAAGTGAATCTTTCTTGAATACCATGGAGGTAAACTACAATTTTCAAGAAACATTTAGCTCTGCGATCAACACGGTATCTGACGAAAAGCTCGAGGGCTTCGAAGTTGTGGATGTCTATGAAGACGGGAAGGATTACTTTATTCTTTACCGTTTATCAAAAGCAGAACACGAACGCATTCGACAAGCCAATAAGAACGCGGCAATGCTTGTTGGCTATGATTATCTTACCAGAGCTCGGAAAGCGAAAGCTTTGGGAAATCTCAATAGCGCCACTGACCTTTATGTTCATGGCCTATTTGAGACTAAAGATTATTGGAATGAAGTTAATAAATGGACCGATGGCACAGATCAAATCTACCTAGACAATACGCTCTTCTTAGAAATGAAGGAGATGTTAGATGAAGTGGTTTTAGAATCAAATTTAGATCAGATTCAATTGAACTCCGAAAATAATTTCGCTCAAGAATTAGAAATCACAGCGCTCCTTAATGGCCTTCCAATAAACGGACTGAGCATTCAAACTAGATTCGATAACTCAAAGTACCGGAACACGCGCACAATGAAAACTGATGCCAACGGAAAGGTGCTAATCAGGGTAGAAGACGCGAATTTGAAGAACGCATCAAATGCACTTGAGCTTTCATTGGATTTGGAAGCGCTGAAGCCAACAGATTTAGATAAAAAATTATTGAACCCAATGGTGGCCTCTGTTCGTACTACGAATACAGTTATTCCAATTCGTGTCGTTCTACCAACTGTAGCCTTCAGGGTCACTGAAAAGAATTTCGGAAAAGAACTAGGAACGGAGAGGTTGGCTGACCCCTTAAGGAGAACATTGTTAAAATATGGGTTTAACTTCAGCAACCAGTTGAGCACTGTTGACTATATAATTGATATAGAAGGAGATACAAAAGAAGGCGGGACATCCCAAGGGTTCCATGTGGCAATGCTAGACATGAAATGGACCTTGACTGATAAAAAAGGAATAGTAATTCTACAGAACAGCGCAGGGAATATTAAAGGATTACAGCTTACTTTTGAAGCTGCCGGACTAGAAGCCTACAAGAAAGGCGTAACAAAAATGGAAAAAGAAGTTGCTGAAAGCATAGTAAAATCAATACTCTAATGTTTTGGCACGACTTTTGGAAAGTTTGAAGAAAGAACAACGAAGCACAATTGAGATAAAAACCAACGATATGAAAAAAATCACCACAAACTCTACTCTTATGATGGTATTTGCCATGGCAATTCTCATCACCGCCGCTACCGGGTGTAAGCGTAAAAAAGAAATTGAAGATCCAAAGCCAGCAGGTGAAATTCTAATTGCGGAATACTGCACAGGTGAAAGCTATATGTCTGACAAAGATACGTTCAGATCAGCTGCTACCGGAGAAAGCATGAACCGAGAAGCAGCGAAGAAAAAATCTCGTTCTAATGCGGAAGACGAATTAGCTCGTACACTTTCTGCAACGTTGAAGGCAGTCACAGATAACTATGTTAACTCTACCACTTTCAACAACAAAGAAGAAGTGACTGAAACGTTCAACAACCTTGCTAGAACAATTGTTGACCAAGAATTAAAAGGTGTAGTGACCATTTGCGATAAGCTAACGCAAAAGCCCAATGGAAACTACGTAAGCTACATTGCAATTGAGCTTTCAGGGGCAGACATTGCATCGGCATACAATGAGAGTCTATCGCAAGACGAACGCATCAAGGCAGAATACAATTACGAAAAGTTCAAAGAAACTTTTGAAGCAGAAATGGAAAAGCTTTCTAACGGACAATAATTCTACGATACGATTAAAAGGCTTTCCTGTGGAAGGCCTTTTTTTATGATCAGAAAAAGGGGTAACAACACGTGTTGTTACCCCTTTCATTTTTCAGTAGTTTGAGTTCAAAATCATTTACATACCGTACCAAACACACTTAGAAAATCAAGTAAGTTTGAAGCGTTGACGAACCCGTCATTGTAAAAGTCACCGGATCACAAAGGCACAAACCAACACCGCAAGAACCATCACCAGTCTCTGCGTTTGGATTAAAGTTACAAGCAGTTCCGTTTGTGCATCCTTCTAGTGCGAGTTGCAAAAGCGTTATCATCTAGACCAATTTCTTGAGAAGAAGATGACAATGAAAAATCATCATTGGAAGCATCGTTGAAAAACGGATCAACTACAAAATTGTTCGTTCCATTAATAGAACCTGCTTGGTAAATGTTAATTGAACCAACTAGTTCATTGTTTGAAGTTTGATGGTAGAAATTATATTTCAAGGCAAACCTGTTGCGAAAGGGAAAGTTGAATATCCCCCGAATGGGAAAAATGGGAAACAAAAAAAGGCCACCCGAGCGGGTGGCCTTTATCCAAGCGGGTTATCAAAATACTTCTACGCTTATTTGCTGATAACCAACTTTTGAGTCATGATAGACTGACCAGCAGTCACCATCACAATGTACGTTCCATTCGCTACATCAAATGGTAGGTCAAGGTACTCGCTTGCGCTCGAGCCATTGACATTCATTTGGGTTGCAACGATTTCTTTCCCCATCAGGTCAAGAATAGTAATCTGGGCTGTATTCACACCTTCTTCGATGTCTGTGATTTGAATCTGAACATCACTAGATGATGTTGCAGGGTTCGGATAGATAATGAATGCAGTTTCTGCAAACTCAGGAGTCTGAAGTGGTTGAACACCGTCATACTGCTTCGTTGCCAAACGTCCGATGCTCTCTTGCGTGAAGCTGGAGAAATCAGGAGTTGTTTCAGGAGCCAAACCAGAGGTAACGCATACGTTATCAAGAGCAAGATCACCTTGCCATCCGTGTGCAGTTTGCCCGATGAAGCGCAATTGAACTGATTGACCGGCATATGCAGAAAGATCAACAGAAGCAGATTGCCATGCGGCACCTTGGTTTCCTGTTTCCCACCATAGGTAAGACCAAGAAAGACCGTCAGTTGAAGCTTGAACATAGATTGAACCTACGAACGAACCTAACATGCTGTAATCAAAGTTGATTACTGGAGCAGTTGCAACAGTCAAATCGAAACATGGTGTGTTAATGATCGCATTCTTGAATGGGTAATTCGGGTGAGAAGACTCAGCATAGATGTAGTTAACTCCATCATTTGCAGCATCAGGACCTGTACCCCAAGAAGCAGTGCCACCTGAGTTGAGTGTCCAATCGAAGTCATCTGTTCCAGTTTGAGCCCAAATTCCAAATCCGTTTTCAAAGCTTTCACAGTATGGGAAGTTAGAAATCGTTCCATTACATGTGAAATCTGTACAAGACCCGTCATCAACCGTAGCTGCAGGATCAAAGTTCGAAGAATCAGGGTTTGTGCAACCAAGAACACTTTCAACTACGCAGAAGTTATCTACTGCGATATCTCCTTTCCAAGAGTTTGCAGTTGTACCGCTTAAGCGGAAACGAACTGTTTCACCAGTGAATGCAGAGATGTCTACTACTGCTTGGTTCCATGCAGTTCCTTGGTGACCCAGTGCATCCCAAACCGAAGCCCAAGAAGCACCATTGTCAATGGAGATATCTACAGAGAGCGCACCTACAGCGTTGTAAACTCCTTGCATGTGGTATGCAAAGGAGATAGAAGAGCTCGCTGTCAATTCGAAACAAGGAGAAACGAGTTGAGCGTTCTTGTTCGGGTAGTTTGGAAAAGAAGCCTCGATGTATACGTATTCGCTTCCATCGTAAGCAGCGTTTGGTCCAGTGTAAAATGACGGAGTTGCTCCTGAGAACAGAGTCCAGTCAATGTCATCACTAGATGCATTCGCCCATCCATTGAATCCCCCTTCGAAGCTTTCGCAATCACCCACATCAGCGCAGTCGAACGTACAAGTACCATCGTCATCTGTTGCAGTAGGATCATAGTTTGTAGCTCCTTCAGTTGTACATCCTGGTATTTCGTCTGCGTTACAGATTCCATCATTGTCAGCATCTACTTGAATAAGAAATACAATTCCACCTTGTGTAGTATAACAGGCTGTACAGTTTGGAACTGGCTCAATACAAGATCCATTGTCGTCTGTTGCATCTGCATTGAAGTTACAAGCTGTTGCTGAAGCACATCCTGAGATTTCGTCTGCATCGCAAATTCCGTCACCGTCAGTATCAACAAGCTGAAGGATGCCCAAAATTGGATCACATTCAGTACAGCCGTATGTAGGCTCAATACAAGATCCGTCGTTATCTGTTGCGGCAGCATCATAGTTACATGCTGAAGGAGAATCACAACCAGTAATTTCACTCGCATTGCACACACCATCACCGTCAGCATCAACAAGAATCAATCCTGTGTTGGTTGCGTTACAAACCAAGCAGTTCGCCAATGGCTCAAGGCAAGACCAATCATCTTCGGTAGCAGCAGTGTAATAGTTACATGCTGTTACAGAAGTACATCCGTAGATTTCATCTGCATTGCATACTCCGTCACCATCTGTATCGATTATTACTAGTCCGTCATTGGTTCCGTTACAAGCAGAACAGTTAGCTACTGGCTCAATGCATGAACCATCGTTATCTGTTGCAGTATCGTCATAGTTACATGCTGTTGCAGAAGTACATCCAGGGATTTCGTTTGCATCGCAAACACCATCACCATCAATATCTACAAGAACAAGTCCTGTGTTATTAGCGTTACACACTACGCAGTTTGCAGCTGGCTCAAGACAAGACCAATCATCTTCGGTAGCGGCAACGTCATAGTTACATGCTGTTGCAGAAGTACATCCGTAGATTTCTTCGTCAGCACAGATACCATCACCGTCAGCATCTCCTGTTGCGTCATCACCGAAGCAAATATCGTCTGCATTGCACACACCATCGCCATCAGAATCAACAAGTACAAGTTGCCAGTGCATTCCATCAAAGAAACAAACCTCACAGTCTGCAGAAGGCTCAAGGCACATTCCGTTTTCTTCAGTGGCAGTTGGATTGTAGTTACAAGCTGAAAGCGAAGTACATCCGAGGATTTCTTCAGCATCACACACACCGTCACCGTCAGTATCGATGATTACAAGTCCATCATTGGTTGTATTGCAAGCAGAACAATCAGCAACTGGCTCAATACAAGATCCGTCTTCATCAGTAGCGGATGGCTCATAGTTACATGCTGTTGCAGAAGTACATCCTGGGATTTCATCTGCATCACAGATTCCATCAAAGTCTGTATCAATTGACACAAGCAACCAGTGCATGTTCAAGAAGAAACACTCTAGGCAGTCTTCAACTGGCTCAAGACACGAACCGTTATCGTCAGTGGCTTCAGAATCATAGTTACAAGCAGTCTCTGATTGACAACCAGCGATTTCATAAGCATTACAGATTCCGTCTCCATCAGCATCAACAATTTCTAAATCAGTACCGTTACAAACGTAGCAGTTAGAAATAGGCTCAAGACATGAACCATCATCGTCAGTTGCAAGTGGGTTGTAGTTGCAAGATCCAGGAGTAGAACAACCAAGTACTTCTTCAGCATCACAGATCCCATCATTGTCAGTATCGATTAGAACAACACCTCCGTTTGCTCCACACTCAAGACAACTAGGAATAGGCTCGAAGCAAGATCCGTTGTCATCAGTAGCATTCGGATTGTAGTTACACGCGGTTGCAGATTGACATCCAGGGATTTCTTCACCATCACATACACCGTCAAGGTCTGTATCAATGAGATCTAGTCCGTCATTCATAGCATTACAAGCGTAACATCCAGGAATGGTTTCGATACATTCTTCAGGGAAGGTTTCTGTTGCAAGCGGATTGAAGTTGCAAGCTGTCACAGAAGTACAACCGAAAATTTCTTCTCCGTCGCAGATTCCATCACCATCTGTATCAACAATCAACGTCAGGTCTCCTGTGTATCCAACATAGTAAGCTGGATTGCAGATAGAACAATCTGTTACTGAATAAACACAGTCAGCAGCCCCAGGGGTTCCAGGTTGGTAATTACAAGCCAATTCGTCATTACATCCTTGTTCTTCAGCATCACAGATACCGTTTCCGTTCAAGTCAACAATCTCCAAACCGTCGTTGGCAGCATTACAAACCGTGCACCCGTCAACTGGAATGATACAAGAAGCATCTTCTTCAGTAGCGGTTACGTCATAGTTACAGGCATTAGCATCAGTACAACCGAAGATTTCTTCAGCGTCACAGATTCCATCACCATCAGCATCAACAATCACCAAAGCACCGTTGTCACACTGTGAACAACCAGCAATTGGTTCGATGCATGTACCATCGTCATTCGATGCATTAACATCATAGTTGCACGCAGTAGAAGAGGTACAACCTGGGCTTTCTTGTGCATCACACACACCATCACCGTCAGAATCAATCAAATCCAGACCGTCATTTGTGGCGTTACATTCAGAACAGTTAGTAACTGGTTCGATGCAAGAGGCGTCATCATTAGTGGCAGCAACATTGTAGTTACATGCTGCAGATGATGTACAACCAAGCACTTCGGCAGCATCACAAACACCATCACCATCTGCATCGATGATTATTAGTCCGTCATTGGTAGCATTACACGCAGAGCAGTCAACAACTGGCTCAATGCAAGAACCATCATCATTTACAGTGTCAACTGTAGAATCATAGTTACAAGCAGTTGGGCTTGAACAACCTGGCGTTTCGTCCGCATTGCATACACCGTCACCATCAGCATCAATAAAGTCAACACCATCATTGGTGGCGTTACATGCAGAACAATCAACTACTGGGAAGATACAAGAAGCATCATCGAAAGTAGCGTTGACATTGAAGTTACACGCACTGACATCAATACAACCAGGAGTTCCTGGGTATACTAGTTGTGCACACTGGCGTTCAGCACCTGACGCGTCACGCGCTACATATTGTTCTACAGAACCATCAGGAGCGCCTACTTGAACGTTAAGTTCGAAAGAGAAATCTCCATCAGTTGTAATTTGAGCAATCAAAACGCGATTTGTTGCTGTTGGACCCGTTACACCTTCAAGAACTGACCAAGCACCTCCGTTCGCGAAGAACTGTGTTGCGCTATTCGCGTCAGCAAACATAGAAAGGTCAAGACCAATAGCAACCACACCAGAAGGAAGTGTTCCAGGGATCATACCATCTTGCACAGAAACGGGAATACCGGCAGCTGCATCTGTATTTTGCAAGAATCCAGCACCATTGGTAATGGCGCCATCTGAATCTTCAGACTTTAACACACCGGCAGTAGCATCAGTTGGAGCTCCAAGAGTTACATAAGAATCAAGTGCTACGGTGTTGTCATCGAACCGACCAAAGCTGATTGCATCTCCTGTTTCTTCGCCTCTATCTTCATTGTTGAAGAATTCAGTTGTTGTTCCAATTGACATTGGGTGAGCTGCATTTCCATATACTGCTTGGATTTCGTATCCAGGAGCAAGGTCTACATACACACGGTAGGTTGTAGCTCCTTCAACAAGATCACCACCACCATCAGTATCAGAAGCATCATTCGCGTCAGCGATGTAGTATGTTTCAACGATGATATCTTCAAGGCCACCCTCAACGCCATCGCAAGCGAAAACGGACCCGAAAGTACAAGAACCGTCTTCATCAGTAGCAGATGGATTGAAGTTACCAGCAGCAGAATCAGTACATCCAGGGATTTCTTCTGCGTTGCAGATTCCGTCACCATCAGTGTCAATGATTTCTAGTCCGTCATTTGTTGGGTTACACGCTGAACAATCAGCTACAGGAACGATACAAGATCCATCATCAGAATCAGCTGTAACGTCATAGTTACATGCAGCAACATTTGTACACCCCGGTACTTCATTAGCATCACATACACCATCACCATCAGCATCAATGATATCTAGTCCGTCATTGGTTGCGTTGCACGCTGAACAATCAGCTACAGGAACGATACAAGATCCGTTTTCATCAGTAGCAGCACCGTCATAGTTACATGCAGCAGAGTCAGTGCAACCTGGCACTTCGTTCGCGTCACAAACACCATCACCGTCAGCATCAACAATTACCAAACCATCATTGGTAGCGTTACAAGCTTGACATCCAGCTACAGGCTCTATACAAGATCCGTCTTCATCTGTTGCGCTGCTATCGAAGTTACACGCGGTAGCATTTGTGCAACCCGCAATTTCGTCTGCATCGCAAACACCATCAGCATCAGCATCAACAATGACCAAACCATCGTTAGTGGCGTTGCACGCTGCACATCCGACTACAGGCTCAATACAAGACCCGTCATCAGAGTTGGCTGCTAAATCATAGTTACAAGCCGAAGAAGATGTACAACCAGCAACTGGTGCTTGAGGAAATGTTAATCCAGCGAAAAACTGCTGATCAGTGTCAGCTGCATTCGTTTCAGCAACATATTGCTCAGTAGCACCACCAGGGGCTCCAAGCTGAACGTTAAGGGCGAAAGTAAGGTCGCCATTGGTTGTAATTTGCGCGATCAACACACGGTTTTGGGCGGTTGGACCAGTAACACCTTCGAGCACAGACCAAGCTCCACCGTTAGCAGAGAATGGCGTTGCGTCATTCGCGTCAGCGAACATTGAAAGATCAAGTCCAACAGTTATAACACTAGAAGGGAGCGCACCGTCGATCATTCCGTCTTGCACAGAAATTGGAATTCCTGCCAACGGATTTACGCTTTGAAGAAAACCATCTCCGTTTGCGATTGCTCCATCTGTATCTTCAGACTTTAGCACACCGAGCGTTCCACCTGTTGGAGCTCCCAATGTTACATAAGAATCAACGGCAACAGTATTGTCATCGAAACGATTGAGACCAATACCATCTCCAGTTTCAGCACCTCTGTCTTCGTTGTTGAAGAATTCAGTGCTGGTAGCGATAGACATTGGGTGGTTTGTGTTCCCGAAAACTGCTTGGATTTCATATCCGGCAGCCATGTCTACGTAAATTCTGTATGTCGTTGAGCCCTCAACAAGAGAACCACCATCTCCATCTGTCGCATCATTGGCGTCAGAGATGTAGTATGTTTCAACGATTATATCTTCTAGGCCCTGAGAGAATGCAACTGTTGAAAAACAACTGGCACAAAAGGCTAAAAGAAAAATTCTTAAATTGTGACTTTTTCCCATATCGATAGAAATTGGGAGTTATAAGTGGCTGTAGACTGATCAGAGTCTACAGCCACAATTTTTTATAACTCAAATTATGTTTTATGTCAGATTATAGTCCGCAAGAAGAGTTGAATGCACCAAGCAACTGAAGGAAGTCATCAACGTTTACCTCACCAGACTTATTGATATCTTCAGGACAATCAACGATAGAATTGTCCATCCCCAATACTTGACCAAGGGTCCAACCAGAAGTCCAAGGAGTAGCACCTGGCTTGAAAGCACCCTTGTAGTTCGCACCAGAGAAGAAGTTATCTATCGGAGCCACTTCAGGGCTCGTTACATCAATAGCAGGAACTGGATTGATAGCAGCAGAAACAGCGTTAGTAGCAGGATCAACTGTGAAAGAGAAATCAATGACACCAGCAGCAAAATCGTTACCAGCGGCTTGGAAAGAAGCAAGTGTAACAGCAGGAGCAGCAGCACCGTTTACAGTCAAAAGGTTAGCAACACCATCAAAACAGTTGTTAGAGAAAGTCAATGTTTCAGTATTGTAGTTTTGAAGGGCATCCTGAGGGTGTCCGGCTTCATCAGCCAAATCAACACCGGCAGAGAAGTTTACGAAGATAGAGTTCGCAATGTGTCCTTGTGTTCCTTCTTTGGCCATCATACCACGGTTAGATCCACGTCCGATCAAAGTAGCATTGTAAATAGTTGGATTAGAAGCAGGCGCATTGCCAGAGTTTGCATCGTCTCCATCAGATTCGAAACCTTCATCACCTTGAGCAGAACCACCACCAAAAGCAGGTAGTTGAACTCCATACCAGAATTGACCACGACCAGACCATCCTTGATCCCAATCGAAGTAATCATCGTTACAGAACATCACTGTGGCGTGCTTTACGTCAACAGTCCCACCGAAGAATTCGATACCATCATCATCGTTCGAGATAACTTCGATGTACTCGATTGTTGTTCCACGACCAACTGAACCTAGAGTAAGTCCATTGATTTCGTTCGCCTCACCGATGTCAGTCCCACCGTGACGTAGCGATACGTAAAGAAGACTTCCAGATGAATCATTGTCATCAGAACCACCGTAATGGTTGCGAGGATCTCCGGGAAGAAGACCTTCGATTGTTCCAACACCATCACCAACAGCTAAATCGCCATCAGCGAGAAGAAGGTTGTTCGTTGCACGACCTAGAACGATTAAACCACCCCACTGACCACGAATGTCAATTGAGTAAGAACCATCCAAAGGATCACTTTCATCAGTGAAGATGATTGGACAACAATCAGTTCCGTTAGCCCATAGTTTGCCTCCACGAGCAACAATCATTGCATTGGCATCAACAGTCAATCCGAATACACCACGAAGAACAGTACCTGGCTGAATGAAAAGTTCAGCACCGTCTTGCACGTATATTTTCTCATCGATCATGTATACGTTGTCACAAGTAAATGTTGTTGAACCTACAGGTAGGTTTCCATCAACATCAGTAAGATCAGAAATATCTACAAGTGAACGGCTAGCTAGATCTGGACATCCACAGTCCTCTCCTAGCGCCAGTTGAGCTGTAGCGTTTGAATAAGTGAAAATTGCAGCTGCTGCAATCATCAGAGTTTTAGGCATTAATCTCATCGCAAAATAGTTAATTGGTTATAATTTGATTTATAAATTCGCCTCTTAAGTGGCACATCAAAACTCAACAATAATTGCCCTTATGTGGTTAACTCAATAATATGCTTGGTTTATTTACAAATTAACCCCACGTTAAGGGCTCCATAAAACTGACCAACATTTTGCTAACATCAGTCATATAGACATTCTAACATCCCTCTATGAACTGTTAATACTCTGATATACAGGTGAAATAAAATGGGCTTCGACACCACTAAAGTTGTCAAAGCCCATCTGTTATACGTAGTTGAAATTTGGTTACTTTTTAATCACTCTTTTAGTTGTTCTATATGTACCCGATAAAACTTCAATAAAATACATCCCAGATGAAAATCCATCTAAACTCAATTTGCACAGATCTTCTGAGTTAAAATGAAGTATTTCTTGATGTATTTGTTCCCCAAGAATATTAAACACTGTGCATTTTACTCTATCAATAGTGATTGCATTGGCAGAAATGAATACCTCACCGTATGTTGGATTCGGGAAAACAGAGAATTGAATGTTTTTTGATAGTTCAACAATGTTATCAATGTAATCACATGAACCATCGTCTTCTGTAGCGTCTAGATTGTAGTTGGTTGCATTCGGGTCTGTGCATCCTAGTACTTCTTCTCCATCACATACACCATCACCGTCTGCATCAATAATAATTAATCCATCGTTGTTCTCATTGCACTCGAAACAATCTTCTTCTGGTTCAATGCATGATTCATCGTCATCAGTTGCCAAAACATTGTAGTTGCAAGCTGTTTCGCTGGCACAACCTAACACTTCATCTGCGTCACAGATTCCATCATCATCAGTATCAATGGCTAATAGATCAGTATTGTCTTCATTGCACTCGGAGCAATTTTCTACTGGCTCAATGCAATCTGCTTCATCCGTTGCTTCAGGATTGTAGTTACAAGCTGATTCGTTTTGGCAGCCAATGATTTCTTCTGCATCACAGATCCCATCATCATCTGTATCAATAAGTATGAGCTCGTTATTTTCTCCATTACAGATTGAGCAGTTTTCAATTGGCTCTAAACAGGACCCATCGTCACTTGAAGCTTCTAGATTGTAATTGCAGGCAGTTTCGCTCAAGCATCCGGGGTTTTCAAGTGCATCACAAATCCCATCACCATCAGAATCAATCAATTCCAATGCGTCATTGTTTGCGTTACAGGAGGTGCAATTTTCTTCTGGCACAATGCAATTCCCATCGTCATTGGTTGCCAGCTCATTGAAGTTACACGCAGTTTCATTGGTGCATCCAGCTAATTCTTCAGCATCACAAATTCCATCTCCGTCTGAGTCTACCAAAATCAAACCAGTTCCGTCTGCGTTGCATTCGGCACAGTTTTCTAGTGGTTCAAGACAATCAACTTCATCAGTAGTTTCTGGATTGTAGTTACAGGCTGTTTCAATTGCAGAACAACCAACGATTTCTTCTGCATCACACACGCCATCAGCGTCTGAGTCAATCAGAATAAGACCATCATTTACCTCATTACACTCAGTGCAATTGAGTATTGGTTCAAGACAAGAGCCATCGTCTTCGTCTGCGTCCGAATTGAAGTTACAGGCGGTATCGCTTGTGCACCCCGGAACTGGAAGCAAAGGAAAGTTGAGGGCATTAAAAAATTGCTCATTTCCTATCGGGGTGCTAGACACATATTGTTCTACATTTCCATCTGGGGTGCCCAATTGTATGTTCAAGCTGAAGGAGAAAAGTCCATCGGTAGTTATTTGGGCGATAAGAATTTTATTTTCAATGGTTGGTCCTTGTGCGCCATCCAGCACTGACCAAGCACCACCATTGGAAGAGAATATGGGACCATCATTGGCGTCAGAAAAAACACCCAAATCTAAGCCAACCACCGTGATTGCGGGCACATTTCCTTCTAACAATCCGTCTGATGTTGTCAATGAAATACCCGCTAAAAGGTTTTCATTTGCAAGCAATCCACTGGCAATCCCTTCACTTCCGCCATCATTGTTTACACCTCCAACAATGGATCCATTGCCGTCTTCGGTTTTCAGTAAGCCAAAGTGATCTTCAGAGGCTGCTCCCATGGTCACCCATGAATCAACTGCGACCGTGTTTTCATCCAGTCGATTTGCTGGAATCACGTCTCCGGTAATTTCTCCACGGTCTTCATTGTTGAAAAAATAGGTCGAGGTTTCGATTCTCAGCTCGTGATTTTCATTGCCATACACCGCTTGGAGCTCATATCCTGGAGCCATATCGATGTAAATCCTGTAGGTCACTGAACCTTCTACCAGTTCTCCACCATCACTGTCAGTGGCATCATTGGCATCAGAAACGTAGTATGTTTCGAGTAAAACATTTTCCAACCCCTGTCCAAAAGCGGATGTAAACCCACCCAATGCGGCTAAAACAAATAGTGCGAAAAATCTCATTTTATAAAGTCTAAATCTTGATTAGCAAGGAGTTCCGAATAGGCCGAGAAATGTAAGAAGATCTGAAACCTGCACTGCACCATCTCCGTCGAGGTCTGTTGTGCAGTTCACGTTGCATCCTAGCTGCCCAATCATCTCAAGCAAATCATTTGTGTTGATAAACCCATCGTTATTGAAATCACCGAGGCAATCATCTGCGTCACAAATTCCGTCGCCATCAAAGTCTACCAGCACCAATGCTTCGCCATCACATTCTTGGCAGTTCACTACTGGCTCCAGACAAGAGCCATCATCGTTGGTTACTGCAGGATCGAAGTTACAGGCTGTTTCACTAGTACATCCATCCGCACCTATCGAAGAAAATATCAAAGCATCAAATTCAACTTCGTTATCCACTGGATTTCTTGCTACATATTGAATAACGCCACCTTCTGGGGTGCCAATCTGCACGTTCAGTTCAAAAGAGAAATCACCCGTTGTGGTGATTTGCGCTATCAAAACAATGTTGTCTAAGGTTGGTCCTTGCACGCCTTCTAGAACAGACCATGCTCCCCCATTTGAGGTAAAGAGAGGACCGTCATTCTCGTCAGCAAACATTCCCAGGTCCAATCCAACAGCAACTATACCGCTCGGAATAGCTCCAAGAATGAGTCCATCAGCAGTTGTGAGCGGCATTCCAGCAGCTACATCAGCATTCGACAGCAACCCGCCTGCAACACCGTCACTTCCGCCGTCATTGTTGTCACCTCCAACGATTGACCCATCTGTATCTAATGCCTTCGGCACACCGATGTGCTCATCTGAGGCAGCTCCTAATGTCAACCACGAATCAAGTGCCACTGTATTTTCATCAAGTCGAGTATCATTGATCACATCGCCTGTTTCTTCTCCACGGTCTTCATTGTTGAAGAATTCAGTGGTTGTTTCAAGAAAAAGTTCATGGTTTGCGTTCCCGTAGATGGCCTGCAGCTCGAACCCTGGTAGCATATTAACGAAAACACGGTAGGTAACCGAACCTTCTGCCAGGGAACCGCCATCTGTATCTGTTGCATCGTTCGCGTCTGAAACGTAATATGTTTCAACAATAATATCTTCCAACCCTTGTGCTGACACACCGATCATCAAGGCTGAAAATGTAGAAAGAAGTAGTAGTTTTTTCATGATTGAGGTTTCGTGCTCATTGGGCTTCGCAAATGTCACCGTAGAGCGTTAAGAATATGAGTAAGTCGCTGGTTGCAACTTGATTATCGTTATCTAAATCAGCAGCACAGTTTACCGTGCAGCCAAATGAAGGAAGGAGCAACAAAAGGTCTGAAACCCCAATAAATCCGTTGTTGTCAAAGTCTCCAAGACAGTTTGAACTATCTGGATCTTCGGCATCGCAAATTCCATCTCCGTCATTATCAATGAGGGTAAGTCCTGTTCCAAGGGCGTTGCATTCGGCACAATTGGGAACGGGGATGATACAAAACACCTCATCAGTTGCATTGGGCACATAATTGCATGCGTCTGAATTGAGGCATCCTAGAATCTCGTCTGCATTGCAAATGCCATCACCATCAAAATCAACTAAGACCAGTCCTGTTCCAGCTTGGTTACAAGTAGTGCAGTCTGCGGTTGGTTGTATGCATGTGCCATCATCCTCTGTTACCGTTAGATCGAAATTACATGCCGTATCACTTGAACATCCGAACACCTCGAACAGATCACAGACCATATCGCCATCTGTATCTATGATTTCCAACACATCACCCACGCAGAAAGAGCAACCAGGTGTTGGCACTAAACACATTCCATCATCTTGGTTGGCCACGGGGTTGTAATTACAGGCTTCTGGAAGGGTGCAACCACTAACAGCTGCTGTGGGATAAGAAAGTTTTGCAAAGCTGGTTTCGTCTGCAATCGGATTGGAGGCAACGTATTTTTCTGTACCTCCATCTGGCGCACCCAGTTGGATGTTGAGCTCGAACTCCAAATCACCATTTGTTGTTATTTGAGCAATTAGCACTTGGTTTGCAGCAGTTGGCCCTTGCACTCCTTCCAGCACAGACCAAGCGCCCCCATTTGATTCGAAAACGGTTCCGGCATTCACATCGGCAAACGCAGCTAAGTTTAACCCAACAGAAATAACGCCACTAGGAATCACACCAAGAATGATTCCATCAGAGTTGGTCAAGGGCATTCCCGCGAGGGGATTTTCATTTGAGAGCAGACCTCCAGTAATTCCAGCGCTCCCCCCATCATTGTTGTCGCCACCAATGATGGTGCCATCAAAATCAGCTTCTTTCAACACACCTATATGTGCGTCTGAAGCGGCGCTTAAGGTCAACCATGAATCCAAGGCAACGGTATTTTCGTCAAGACGGATATCGTTCACTAGATCTCCTGTTTCTTCTCCTCGGTCTTCATTGTTAAAAAAGTAGGTAGAAGTTTTAATTCGAAGTAAATGGTTTTCATTGCCATACACCGCTTGAAGCTCATAGCCTTCGCCCATATCAATAAATATGCGGTAGGTGACAGAGCCTTCGACTAACATTCCACCATCGGAATCAGTTGCGTCATTCGAGTCTGACACATAATACGTCTCAACTATCACATCCTCCAATCCTTGCGCAAAAATCAAGGAGGAAGAAAGTAGCAATCCCAGAATTAAAATGAAGTATTTCATGTTGGTTAGGTTTTGTTAAACTGGGCGGGTAAGAGACGGTTATTTCAATTTTTGTAAAGCAAGTTTTGGGTTTAGCACTTCGTTTCCAGAGGCATTTGAAGCAACATATTGCTCAGTTCCGCCTTCAGGAAGACCTATTTGCAGATTAATTTCGAAATACAATTCACCATCGGTTGTTACTTGGGCAACGAGAATCTTATTCGCTGGGGTTGGTCCGAGAACTCCTCCCAGAGCGGCCCAACATCCATCGTCTGTGGTGAGCTCTTGCCCGAGTGTTTCTCTTCCAAAAACACGCGCATCCAGGCGCACCATCTGCACATTATTTGGTATACAATTCACCATTCCATCTGCTTCGCGAAGCGACACAGAACTCATATCTGCATTTAGATAAGTGACTATGTCAGTCAATTGACTTTCTTCTTCGACAAAGATTGAACCATTTGTGTCTTCGCTTTTGAGCACTCCGCAAAACGAATTTGAAACAGAACTGAGGGTTAGGAATGAATCTAGAAACAGTCCGTTGTATTCTAGGCGTCTTGCGTTGATCCAGTTCCCTGTTTCAACCCCTCTGACAGGTTCATTGTAGATCATTCCAGTAGACCCGATCACCAGCGGATGCTTCGCGTTTCCGAAAACGGCTTGCAATGTATAATCCTCTTTCAGGTCTACATAAATGCGAAAGGTCTTAACGGGCTTCTTTTCTCCCGTGAACGGATTGGTATCAGACTTATAAAAGACTTCAACAATCACATCTTCCAAAGCCACTTGGCTCTGACAAGAAAGTGCAGCTATGCAGAATGATAAAACAGCTAGAAAGGTTTTCATTTTGCCTAATTTTTAACGAATTGCTTCTGAGACGAACCGCCCTCATTGCGAATGACAGCGACATAAACTCCGGCTTCTAGCTGTGCAATATCGATTTGATACTGAGCCCCAGTACCCATCAGCTTTGTCAACACCATCTGCCCCATTGTATTGTATACCTCAAGCTGAACGGCACCTTTACCCTTGCTATTTGCCGTAATACTAAGTTGGTTGTCTGCGGGGTTTGGATACAATTCAAAGCTAAGTTCATTTGAAACCACGTCAACAGAAGAAGTGGTTCCAGGGTAGCAGGTAATTGCTTCAGAAATGAACGCCAAATCATCTCGTTGAAAAATATTATCAGTGTCAACACTCTGCACAGCATCTGCGTTGCTAAGAACTGCTACAAACTGCATAGTTGCATGACAGTCTGGATGATTGCACTGCAGATCTTGCGGAACTCCCAGCTGGATGTTCAATCTAAAAGAAAACGCTCCCTGAGTGGTTATCTGTGCGATTAACACTTTATTTTCAGCTGTTGGCCCTTGCACGCCCTCTAGAACAGACCATGCTCCACCATTTGACTCGAACACTGACCCACTATTTTCATCACTGAAAACACTCAAATCCAATCCAACTGCGGTGACGGTTGGAACAGCACCTTCAAGCAGCCCATCAGCTTGTGTAAGGAGCTCGTTCATCAGTTCATTGTTGTTTATGAGCAAACCATCAGTTACGCTTTCGCTTCCACCATCATTATTTGCACCTGCTATGATAGAACCATCTTCGTCTTCACTTTTAAGAATTCCCCAATGTGAATCAGAAGCAGCCCCTATGGTTACCCATGAATCAACGGCAACTGTATTGTCTACTAAGTTTCCCGCACCAATCGCATCTCCTGTCTCCTCTCCTCTGTCTTCATTGTTGAAGAATACGGTTGAGGTTTGAAGTTGAAGCAAGTTGTTTTGGTTTCCATACACTGCCTGAAGCTCATACTCAGGCTTCATGTCTACATAAATTCTATATGTTACTGAGCAGGAGTCTAAAAACCCACCATCTTCATCTGTCACATCTAGTGTATCAGATATGTAATACGTTTCTACTATGATGCCTTCTAAAGCTGTGCTATCTGGAAGTACATATTGGGCTGACGCGCACACAGGGATTACACTAAATGCAATTAGTAATTGACGATGGAATGTGTTCATTGTTGGTTGTATTTTACAGCGCTAAATTGCTTTATTTTAATCCAAGTCAATTCAAGAGATTGTTATTCTTAGGTTAGAATTTCGGACTCGTAATTAATAATTTATTAATCTCATTTTAATTTGCTATAACGAAACGGGAATTCTGCATGCTTGATTCACTCTGAATCATCAGAAAATACAGTCCATTTGAATATTTTTTTGTCTCAATTGACAGTGTGAATATTGCACTTTGATTCTTAACATTTAATTCATAAATAATTTCTCCTACTGAATTCAATACATAAACAACCAGAGGTTGTGCCTTCGCCAGCGCGAAATCAACCATCAGATTACCCCTTGTTGGATTCGGATAAATCGCAGTCGAGAATGCTTTATTCAATTCTTCAACTGAAACCACACTTGGACAAATAATATCTGGATCCAACCCATCGCAATTATCAGGTAAAATGCAACATAGGTCAGGCACATTGAAGTTCACATTCGGATTGTAATTGCACGCTTCGAGATCATTGCAACCAAAAACTATGAGTGTGCTGCATGAACCATTATCACAACCGGCTGCTTGGTCATATTCCAAATAATCAGGATCAGTGCAACCACATTGCAGTGGAAACTTCAAAAAGGGAGAGAACTCTTCGTCTTCGTTCAGAATTTCATCAGAGCCAACAAGCTTTACGAGATCTCCCAGTGGTGTAACCACTTCAAAATTCAAACAAAAGGAAATTTCTCCTTTGGTGGTGAATTGAGCCACTAAGAAGTTGTTCTCTGCTTCTTCAAGCTCGAACGAAGCAATTTGAGCCCTGAAGTTGGTTGAAGAGAACTCATTCGCTGCGGTTTCTTCACCGAATGCCGTTGCTGGAGAGTCTCCATTGACGAAGAAATTCTCTAACCCAGATGACACTGTGCTCAATAATCCGTCAGCCGTTTCTAGCGACAACAATAATCCGTCTTCATGATAAATCCCTCCTACTTCTGAGCCATCTGTGTCCAGTGCCAAAGGCACACCCCAGTGTGCATCTGTTGCGCGCCCAAATGATAGCCATGAATCCAAGGCCACGGTGTTTTCATCAAGGCGGTTATCAGGAATATCAAAGCCCCATGTTTCTCCTCGGTCATCATTGTTAAAAAATAGCTCAGTGCTGGAAACTATAAATGGATGTGCTTCATTTCCGTAAACAGCTCTCAATTTGCATCCTTCGGCCAATTTCACAAAAACACGATAAGTGACAGACCCTTCTTGGAGCAAACCACCAACATCAGTCGTCGCATCCTCCGCATTAGAGACGTAGTAAGTTTCTACTGTGACATCTTCTAGAACGCCCTGTGCCGTTAGAAAGTGAACACACAATATAAAGCTACAAATGAGTAACATAGTCTTTTGCATGGCAAATGATTTGAGGAGTTATATGGTGTAGGAAAGAGTTAAGATGTAATTGATTCCAAACGTGTAGCGGTCAAAATCCAGTTCGTACCCACTGTCGAATTTGTATTTCCGAAGTAGAGGTGCGTTCAATAGATTTCGCGCAGCTGCACTCAGGCTAAAGTGGTCACCTAGTCGTTTCGAAACTTTCAAATCAACCATCTGCCGCGGCATCTCATATACATCTGGGGCGGCGACTCCTGAATTTGCTACAACAGCTAGTTTCGGACCTTGCACATTGTATGAAACCGTAAAAATCATCCCCAAGCTATCTGCGTTGTAGCTGAGCATACCATTCAAGATGTAAGGTGCTTGTCCAAACATTGAGCGCGTCTCTTTCACCGGAACGGTTATGGTTGTCTGCGAATTAATAAGCGTCAGGTTAGCTCTAACCTCTAAGTTTTTCGAAATATTTTTCTTCCCTTCGATTTCAAGACCGAAAATGCGCGACTCATCAGCATTTTGCCAGGTAAATACGCCTCCTTCAGATTGAATGAGTTCAATGTGGTTGATGAATGACTTATAGAAAAAGCTGATAGATACATTTGTTCCCGACTTGAAATACGATTCCAAACGAAGGTCATAGTTATCAATAGAGGTCATCTGGAGGTCTCTATTCCCTCGCACTCGGGCGATCAGTTCGTAGTCAAACTGCGAAAGACTTGAAAGTTCTCTAAAGCTGGGACGGGCGAGCGACTTGCTGTAATTCACTCTCAGGTTTACGTTGGCCGTATCATCATCTTTCACTTTATAGATGACATTCAGACTTGGCAGTATGTCATACTGATTTAACTCTCCTGGATTGAGAAGCTGTCCGTTTCCGTTGACCCTATCAGGACTGTCATGAGGAAGATTATTGTCGTAAAAACTGCGGATATCAACCTGTACATCTGTTGATTCAATTCTAGCTCCACCAATGACTCTGAGTCGTTTGTTCAAGTGGTAATCAGCCATTGCATATCCGGCAACAATGTTACTAAATCCAATATCTTGGTCATCTACCACAGACGAATTGTTGTAGTAAAGATCGAAGGCCGTGCCGTTTTGGATTTCAAATCGTTCTTCTGCAAAAACCTGATCAAGTCCTAGGAGCAAATCTTCTTCATCAACCCCTGATAGCGTATAAACAACTTGTTGGTTCTCACGCGTGTTGCGCTGGTAAGCACCGCCGAATTTGAATTTGGTTGGTTTAAAGCGTTCTTTGAGCACAGGAATTTCAATTGACACTCTTGAATCCAATAAATTTTCATCCATGTAGCGGTATCTTCTGTCAGGACGAAACGTGCTATTGAAAAGGAATTGATCTATGTTAACATCATAGAGGTAGCGGACGTCTTTAAAGTCAAGCACGTTGCGTTTCCCAACAGTGTAGGACGCATTTACGTCGATTTTTATTTCTTTGACAGGAAGCATGTGTGAGGTCTCAACCTGATACACCACTTGTTGTCTTTCCTCGTAGACTTGATCTTCACCTAACGTTTTTTCAGCGATGTCTTCTCTGATTCCTTCATAAGCTCTCGCTTTGTTCTGACCTTGGAAGTTCGGCATGATCATGAATGAAATGTTATTAAATTCATTCAGTTTGTAGGAGAGGTTTGCCAGCGCGCTCCATCCAGAAGTCTCTCTGCTCACCATTTGATCGTAGTCTCTTTCACCAGCGAGCACAACTGAACCGTCAGTAGATGTTGTTTCTGGAAGATTGGTACGTTGAAGCTGTGAGACTGGATCAAACTGAACATTGGTGTCATATTTAAATCCAACCACGTATCCCAACTTTCGTTTGAACAAATCCACTTGATTTCCGATGCTGAAATTATGACTCATATTCATCGGCGCTATTCTTCGAGTAGTAAACCAGGTGTTATTGAATGATTTCCCAATTTTTTCAAGCTCGCTATTGTAACCTGTAAAAAAGTATGCATCTGAATACTGCTCACTATAGGCCTCAATAGCTTCGTTTACAGCAACTTGGTTATTGAATTGTCCTGGCGAAAGAAATCCTAGTTCAACAAGTGCAACCTGATGATAAATATCTCCCAAGTTAACATCAGAGTCTTCTGTGATTCCGTAGGTGTACAAATCTTCATCAACGCCCAGGTATTCAAGTTCTTGCCATAAGGTTGGATTGATCAATCTGGGAAATTCAGATTGAATGGTAGGCACCCCGTCTGAGATGTCTCTAAACCCATTATCGAAACCGAGCCAATCAGTATCACTTCTCTCTGACGAAATAATCTCTTGGAAGGTCGTTTGTGAATTGTACCCAAATGAGACTGAATAATTGACTTGCAGCTGGTCAGGAAAATCTTTAGTTTCAATGGAGATAAAAGCTCCAGACCAATCACCAGCCAAATCAGGCGTCATGGTTTTCGTGATAATAACATTATCAATAAGCCCGGTAGGAAACATGCCCATTTTAATGTTGTTCGTAAAAGGGTCCAATGTTGGAAGTCGTGAACCATTTAAAGTGGTGCGAATGTAGCGGTCAGAGAGTCCACGAACGGAAACATATCCGCCAACTGTAGATACGCCTGGAACGCGCTTAACAGCATCAGGAACGTTTCCATCACCCGTCTTTTTAAAGGTCGCACTATTAATGTAGTCTATGCTAGAGGGAGAATTCGTTTTAATTCCTTCCATGTAACTGTCTCCACCTCTATTTGCCTTGACAATAATGTCTGCACCTTCCAATTCAATGGCCGCATCTTTCATTGTTACATTGAGGACGAAAATCTTCTTGCCCTCAAAGTCTACCTCCATGTTCGACTGTAACTTCCCAATTGCTGAAAAAACTACTATTTGCGGCTCAGCACTTGTGATTTTCAGCTCATAATCGCCGTTGAAATCTGTGTTCGTCCCAACAGAAGAGTTCGACTTGAGAAAGACGTTTACGAATGGTATCGGCTCTCCCAGTTCGTCTGATACCTTCCCGCGCAAAGCACCTTGAGAAAAAAGGCTCAAACTTATAATTGACAGGAATGTGAGTACTAAGAGTCGTAGAAATAATTGCATGGCTACTCGGTTAAGAATCAACCCATTTAGGCGGAGTTCAAAACTATCTTAAATCACTCCCTAAGTGATTAAGCCAAGTTTATGAGAGTGTGTGGTAAAGGTTATAGTTGTGTTACGACTATGAACTTCGCGTTAGCATTCCTTCCTTAAGACAAAGTGATTTTTCAGTTTGCAGAAGCAGGACCAAGCGGGTGGCCTTTTTCCAAAGCTCAGTTGCTCTCCATAGAGTTTAGCTTAAGTCATTCGAAATTGCTGCCAAACAAACGACGTGAAAATCATCTACTTCAAATACTTCAATTCCATTCGTCTATGCGTATCTTCGTAGCGCCTTAGGCAATAAGCACTTATACTCATGAATCGTCACATCCATTCTTCATTGACACTGTTGTGTCTTTCGTTATTATGCACCCAAGCATCTTCTCAAGTCTATGGTGATGCGATTTTCACTTGGGATTTCGCAGAAGGAATTCCGTTAGATTGGGATAACGCTTCAGACAGCGGTGTTGCGAATTGGGAATACAGAGGCCCTGATACCACCCCGGATCTTTCGGTCTGTTCACAGGGATCATGCGGCGGAACCTCCTTGCCAATCACGTCTGAAACAGCGAGTAATGGTTTTGTGATTTTCGATTCAAATTATTGGGATGACAACGTGGGGCCCTGCGGAAACCTTGGTGCTGGCCCTGATCCTGGTCCTCATGAAGCTTACCTAACTTCTCCTTCACTCGATTTTTCAGCCTATCCAAATGTGGCTCTCACCTTCCAACAACAGTACCGTCACTTCACCGGAACTACTTTCGTCCTCTATTCTTTAGATGGGGGCGAAACGTGGGAGTCTGCCTACCAAAACACTGAAGCAGACAACACACAATCTGGCACTTCAGAGTGGGCTAGCGCCAATTTATCTGAGGCTATTGGTGGACAACCAGATGTGAAATTCCGCTTCCAGTTTAGTGGTTTCTATTACTGGTGGCTGCTTGACGATATCACCTTGTATGTCCCGAGTCAGAATGACTTGATCATTGAAGATGTGATGTATACGCTGTATGACGGAACACTTGCACCTAGTGGTTTGGGGGCATTAGAATATGACCAGTGGCCTTCATTGATTGTTCCTGACTTTCATTTCTCTTCGCAGATCACTAATGTTGGAGCCTTAACACAAACCGAAGTGAGCATGAACATTCGCATTACAAATAGCGAAGGCGAATTCGTCTATTCTGAAAACACAGTGCCACAAGAACTTTTACCCGGTGTTCAAGACACTGCTTTATTCCAGTTTGGATGGGATCCAGGGAATGCAATTGATGATTATGTCATTCGCTTCAAGGCAGAACAGACAGAAGAGGACCAGACACCACTAAACAATGAACTATTTAAGGACTATAGCATCTCTGCATATACTTATGCCCGAGACGAAGGCCCCATGGTTGACACGTTTGTACCTACAGGCGATAATGCTTCTACCACATACGAGGTTGGCAATGTCTTTGAATTCGATTACAACAACTTCTTGTTTCACAGCATTTCTATGGCTATTGCAGAAGGAACCACCCCAGGAGCGCAGGTCTATGGAATCGTATACAACCTCACGTTCGATGATGTATTAGCAGTGACCGAGCCCTATACAGTCAATGAATTCGACATTAACGTTGTGGGGGAAGAAAAGTTGATCCATTTGCCCTTGACCGAAGAATTCTTGACCTCCAACGATACGGCATATGTGGTTATGGCAGGATTCGTTCCTGATGGCGAAAACTTGGCTTATTTCTCACGTAGCGGACCAGCACCTGTTCAAGCATCTCTGCTTCGTTATCCCGAAATCAATGGTCTATTTTATTTATTGAATACCCCTGTTGTTCGCATGAATTTGTTCGGCGCAACTCAATCACCAGGGTGCTCTGATTCTAACGCAAACAACTTCAACCCCGATGCCACCATTGGCGATGGATCATGCTTGTATTATGGCTGTACCAATCTGAATGCAGGCAACTATAATCCAGATGCCAATTTCAATGATGGAACATGTTCTTTTTCTGGTTGCACTGACCCCCAGGCAGACAATTTCAATCCTGATGCTACAGAAGAAGATGGCTCATGCATCTACCTTGGTTGCATAGATCCTTTGGCCAACAATTATGACGAAACAGCCAACGAAAATGATGGTTCATGCGAATACAATGAAGCCTTTTTGGGAGCCAGTGAAATTGAAGGGTGTGCGCCGTTTACAGTTGTTTTCACGAATCAGACGGAGGTAATAGAGGGAGGAGCTTGTCTCTTCCAAATCGCATCATTCGAAACGATTGAAGATTGCGTTGAATCATTTGAATACACTTTTGATGCGCCCGGTGAGTATACGATTTCATACGCCTACACGGTAGGGGAATTCGTCTCCGATTTCGAACTTACTGTTACTGTATTCGCTCTTCCAGAGACACCAACTTTCACCTATACCTCAGAAGGGAACACACTGTCTTGTGACAATTGTGAAGATACTGATTTAATTATTTGGTATTTGAATGGAACAACTGTAGCTGACCAAAACAACTCTTCTTGGAACCCAATTGACAATGGAAATTACAGTATTCAAGTGTTCAACATCAATGGCTGCTCTGCAACAAGTGGAGAGGAATTGGTAATCATCACTTCTGTTGAATCCATTAACCCTTTGACTGATATTCAGCTCTTTCCAAATCCAACTTCAGACGTAATTAATATCCGAAGTAGTTCCAATGTTGACCGAGCTATGGTTTACGATGTCAGCGGTAAATTGGTCTTTGAAGCCTCCAATCTCAGTTTGAATTCAAGCCTTGATTTACGCGATATGAACAGGGGAATGTACGTGTTGAGTTTGGTTCGAAATGGAAAAAAGACGAACCACAGAATAATTCTCCACTGATCTAGAAGAGCAATCCGCCTGGGCCTCCCCTTGCTTGAAGTTTTAAGTCTTGAAGGAGTGAAGACTTCACGTTCAATTGAACGCTGAAACTTTGTCTTATTCCGAATGGAATCATGTTGAAAGTAAGTTCCCAGCAGTGCAAATCCCAATAAACATTGATGGTTGTTGGAGTCATCTCACCCGCTACGAGGTCATAACCACTGTCAATTCCAATTTTCCATCGTTTGAAAACGGTCATATCTCCTCTGAATAAGACCGACTGTGTAATGGCTGAGCTGTCTTGCTGTTGTTGCGTATCCCACAGGCGATTCAACCCCAGTGAGTAGTTCAGGTTCAGTGACCACGGAATTGTAAAATCTACATAATCACGTCTGTTTTGGTCAACCGTCTCTAGGGTTTGCTCATCTACATTTGACAAGTCTTTCTCTCCTTGCTTATTCTTGCTTCGAATGTTCATTCCCAAAGCTGCACTTGCGCTTTTCAACCTCAGTAACCCCGCATTGTTTTCAACAAGAAAAGTATTGATTGAATTCCCGCTGCTGTCTCTAGTATAAGCTGAATGCCTGCTGTTCACATTCAAGGTCACATTCTTGAACAAGGTGGTAAATCCACGCATAGAAATGTCACTCAAATTCAACGAATCTGCAATCATGTTATAGCTTCCTGAAATCAAGAAGTTCTCAATGATTTTTTGCTTCTTGGTGGCATTAGCGCCACTCCCTTGGGCCGAAGCAGATTTATCTCTGGTTTTCATTTCCAAGTTGTTCGCCATGGAGAAATTGAGGTTGAACTGTTCATTGGAATTCCCCGGGCGGAAACGCGCTGCATCAAAGGCATTGTAGGTAACCAACTCCCCCGTTTCATCATCATACAAGAAGTTTGTTCGATTTGCGTAAGGCACATATGAAACACCTAATTGCGGTGTTATTACATGTCTAATGGCCTTGATGTTTTCAGCTTTTCGGAAATTGAATGTACCATAGAACCGTGTATTGAAACTTCCGCTCATCCTCCAATCCCTTGCAGCAATGAAGTTAGATAATGTGTCAATTGAGGCATTCCCTAGATCATCTGTTGTTACCCCAACAGATTTAAAAGACCAATATTCATTGAAGTTGAAGGAAGGCGTAAAGGTCATGAAACCAATTTTGGCCTGGCTAGACAATGCTGCAGTATGACGAATTCCCGTTTGTGATTTCCGCACCAGCTCAGATGATTCGTCCCAACGAAACTGTTGCTGCTTTTCGGTTAAAAAGTTCTCGTAGCTGGCTGAATAAGCAAATCCGATCTGATCATACCACTTTTTCCCACCGGCAGTTTTACCAAGCCAAGTTGAGATAGGCAAGTTCTTTCGTGTTCTATTCAAAGTGACTCCAGGCATCAACAAATCTACATTTTCAGTTGTCGAGTTTTGTGAATGTCTTGCATTGACTGTTAAGTTATAAGGTGTTCCTGGGAACGACTTGTTCCACTGAATACTTGACGTAAAAGTATTGCTCAAAAAATCAGTTTGTGAGCTATTTAAGTTATTTCTAAAATTGTCTCTTGTCCCAAAATTGATGTTCGCTGAGAATCTGCTGTTCGGTCTTGCTTTTGGATCTTGGGTGTGGTTCCAACGAATAAAAAACTCCGTATTCTTACTATAATCAGGCAACTCAGGAATACTTGTTTTCAAAACTGTTCTAGAGATATTAAAAGCACCACTGTACTTATAGCGTCGCTTGTAGTTCGTAATGTTCTTCACACTCCAACTTCCCCTTGAATAGATATCTCCTAAAATACGTGTGTCAACAAAACGGCCTATTGGAAAATAATAGCCTCCATCTTTCAAGAAATATCCAAGGTTATTGGCATTTCCATACCCCGGAATAATAATGCCATGTGAAGATTCATTTTTGGTAGGAAACCACCCAAATGGCAATCCGAGAGGTAGCGGTACTTTTCGAATTTTCAGGTACAACGGTCCAGATACAACCTTGTCATTGGGAATAATAATGGCTTTACTCAATTGAAAGTGGTAGTGCGGATTCTCAGCATCACAAGTGGTGAATTTTCCTCGTCTGATATGAATCCACTCATTTTCTTGTCGTTTTGACTCTTCGGCAATAAAAATAGCTTCTCCCTCTTGGGTTACAGACATTTTGCTGTACCCTTTTTTCGTTTTAAAGTTATAGCAGAGGTAATCTTGGGTGAACTTTTGACCATTGTCATTCATTTGAGGCTTTCCGACCAACACTCCTGCAGTGTCAAGTACTCCTGCGGCACAGGCCATATTATCTGCAAAACTATATTCAACAAAGGCGGCTTCCAGCACCATGGTTTCGTACTTAATAATAGCATCACCGTATAGCAGCACTTTGTTCTGAAGGGCATCTAAAACGATGGAATCAGTGGCATCATAAAAAATAGATTGATTCACAACATCTGAAGAAACACTATCTTCAGGTAACACCACGTTATTCAAAGAAAGCGTATCAGGCACGCTATTTGGAGTAGCTAAAAGTGCATCATTTGAAACTTCTGTCTGCGAAAAAGTCAGAAACGGCCCCATTATCAACACCATTGCGAGGATAATTTGATAGACATAGGTCTTAATACCGGACATGCAGAGGTTAAATTTGGGCTTTAGGGCCATTGAAGCAGCCAAAGCTAATTATAAAGTCCCTATATGAAAAGGATTGAATCACAGACAAACAAAAGAAAGGTGACGTTACACAAACGCATTGCCCTTTTATTTCTTGCCCTTACCTTTTCGTTTTTCGTTGGATTCACCCTCAGCGAGCCTGCAGGAGCTATTCGAACATTGGTCTTAGACGCGGGACACGGTGGCTCAGACCCAGGGAATTTAGGTACCGGCAGATATAAAGCTACAGAGAAGGACATTACTCTAGAAGTAACACTTCGACTCAAAAAATACATTGAAGAAGAGTTTCCAGAAATCAACATTGTACTCACGCGGGATGGCGATACGTTCCCTTCGCTTAATGATCGCGTAGAAACTGCAAACTCAGCTAAGGCAGATTTATTCATTTCAATTCACTGTGATGCTTTCACAAAATCTTCGGCGAAAGGATCTGGAACGTATGTCATGGGAATGCACAAATCAAAGGAATCTTTGCGTGTTTCAATGAAGGAAAATGCTTCTATCTATAAGGAAAAGAATTACGCAGAAAATTACAGCTTCGACCCAGATGACCCTGATACTTACATCGCATTGACGCTTCGTCAAAACGCCTATTTAGATCAGAGTCTGTTGCTCTCGAAAAAGATTCAAGATCAATTCAGAGACCGTGTAGGACGTATTGACCGCGGCGTAAGACAGGCAGGTTTCTTCGTTATCTGTTTTACAAGTATGCCTAGTGCGCTTGTAGAATTAGGGTTTCTGACCAATCCAGATGAAGAGGACTTTTTGAATAGCGACAAAGGAAAATCATACATGGCTTCGGCCATTTTCAGGGCATTCAAGGAGTATAAATCTGACATGGAGCAAGTTGAAACCACTCAACCCTCTGCAGCTATTTCGTTTGAAAAAGAGAGCGAGAAGGGAGATGAACCGCAAGATCAATCTCCTCCTGCCAAGCTTATTGAGTCAGAGGATCCCGATTGGGCGAAAAAAATCAGACATAAACAAATTAAGAAAGGTGTTCGCTTTCAAGTCCAAATTGTGACTTCAAGTGTGAAAATCCCTTTAAATGAAGACCAATTCCATGGCCTCTCCGAGGTAGATGAGTACTTTAGCAACGGATTATTCAAATACGCTGCAGGAAGCACAAAAGACTACAAAGAGGCGAAAGCCATGCAAGAAATATTAAGAAACCACGGCTTCTCAGGAGCGTTCGTTATTGCATTTTACGACAATGATCGGATCGCATTAGATGAAGCTCGTAAGAAACAACCCTAAGTCACGAAACCATTGAAAGGCGTCTCAAAAGAATTCAAAATAGGAGCAATTGTGATGATCAGTCTTGTGCTGCTCATCATAGGAGTTACCTACCTCAAAGGCATCAACATCTTCGCTAACGACAAGGTGTTTCATGCAGTCTACTCAAAAGTAGATGGACTCGGTCCTTCGAATCCTGTAGTTTTGAATGGACTAAAAATAGGACAAGTAAAAGGCGTAGACTTCGCTCCAATTGGAGACGGCAGCATCGTTGTTGACTTCACCATTGATAAAGAGGAATTAAACATCCCTTCTGATTCAAAAGCAAGGATCTTTAGTTCAGATTTTTTTGGTTCCAAAGCCATAGACATTATACTTGGTTCAGATTCTGCAAAAGCCATTCACGGAGATACGCTTGTTTCTGAAATTGAGATGGGGCTAGCTGACGCGGTGCGAAAAGAGCTTGAACCCCTGAAACAAAAAACGAACGAATTGATTTTAGGAGTTGATGAGATCATCACGAACCTCAATGCCGTTTTTAATGATGATGCAACCCAAGGACTACCGAAGGTTTTCACCAGTTTACAGTCAACTATGGAGAACCTTGAAAAAACATCCGTTAGGCTTGACCAGACTATTGCAGAGAACCAGGAAACAGTTGGCTCCATTTTCAAAAACGTTGAAAGCATCACGAAGAATCTTTCCAATAACAATGAAAAACTAAGTAACATCATCACCAATTTTGATGCAATAAGTGATTCACTAGCAAAAGTGAGCTTCGCCAGCACCATTGCCAAAGCAGACAAAGCGCTTCTTTCATTTGCAGAGATTACTGAGAAAATCAACAACGGTGAAGGTTCACTTGCTCAACTCATCAACAACGATACACTGCACACATCGATCTTAGAGACCAATAAAGAGGTTCAATACCTCATAAATGACTTGTATATGAACCCTTGGAGGTATGTACATGTTTCTATCTTTGGAAAGAAACCAAAGGAGAAGTACTCCAAGCGAGAATTGAAACAGCTTCGTGATTTGATTGACGGAGAGTTAAACTCCAAGGAGGAATAAGCGTAACAGTTGACTATGATTGCACAAATTATTTTTCTACTCTTATTTGGAGTAAGCACTTATTTCTTCACGAAACGCATTCGAGAAATTCGGCGCAACATTAATCTTGGACAAGACATTGACAGATCAGACAATGCCTCCAAGAGATGGAAGACCATGATAATGGTGGCCATTGGTCAATCAAAAATGGTGAAACGTCCGGTTTCTGGCATCTTGCACATCTTGGTTTATGTTGGATTTGTACTGATTAATATTGAAGTACTGGAAATCATTATTGATGGTATATTCGGTACACACAGAGCCTTTGCGCAATTGGGATTTGATGGGCTTTATGACTTCCTTATTGGATGTTTTGAAATTCTTGCATTCCTCGTATTAGCAGCCTGTGTGATCTTCCTAATCAGAAGAAATGTTGTCAACATCAAACGGTTCCATTCAAAGGAAATGACCAAATGGCCTAAGTCAGACGCCAACATCATCCTCGTTACTGAAGTGCTGTTGATGTTCGCTTTATTGAGCATGAATGCAACAGATGGAATTCTACAAGAGCGCGCAGGTGCTCTGATGGCATCTGGCGAGCCCGTTTCTGAAGTCTTAGCGCATTACATTGAAGCAGGAAGCTTTCCGGTTAGTTCTATGCTCAGACCTTTGTATGACGGAATGAGCATTGAGGGGCTTATGATGACAGAACGTTTTATGTGGTGGTTCCACATCATCGGAATTCTGGGGTTCTTGGTGTATGTTCCCTATTCAAAGCATTTCCATATTTTTCTTGCTTTCCCGAACACTTATTTCAGCCAGCTACTTCCGAAAGGGACCGTGCCGAATATGGAAGCGGTTACCAAAGAAGTGAAGCTCATGTTGGATCCCGAAGCTGACCCTTATGCCGCGCCTGACCCAGATGCTGCGCCTGTAAAGTTTGGAGCGAAGGACGTACAAGACCTCACTTGGAAACAACTGTTTGACGCTTACACCTGCACTGAGTGTGGGAGATGTACTTCTGTCTGTCCGGCCAGTGAAACGGGCAAGCTTCTTTCACCACGAAAAATCATGATGGACACCCGTGACCGCCTTGACGAGGTAGGAAAAGGGCTAGAAAATGGTGTTCCGAAAGATGACGGGAAATCATTATTAAAAGATTATATCTCCGAAGAAGAACTTTGGGCCTGCACTACGTGCAATGCCTGCGTTGAAGCTTGTCCGGTAAACATTGACCCGTTAAGCATCATTATTGACCTCAGAAGACACTTAATCATGGAGGAAAGTAAATCTCCAGAATCCATCACAGCAATGTTCAATAATATAGAGAACAATGGCGCACCATGGGCCTTCCCTGCTGCTGATAGAGGAAAGTGGATCGAAGATGTCAATTCATAAATACTGAACACCATGTCTGAATATATCAAAGTACCTACCATGGCCGAGATGATGGCCGCAGGTGAAGTTCCAGAAGTATTGTTCTGGGTTGGCTGCGCCGGAAGTTTTGATGACCGCGCGAAAAAAATAACCAAGGCCATTGTAAAGATTTTGCATCGTTCTGGTGTGAAATATGCTGTTCTTGGAGCTGAAGAAAGTTGCACCGGTGATCCCGCCAAAAGAGCTGGAAATGAATTCTTATTCCAAATGCAAGCCATGCAAAACATCATGGTCTTGAACGGATATGAAATCAAACGCATTGTAACTGGTTGTCCGCATTGCTTCAACATCATGAAGAATGAATATCCAGAACTCGGTGGCAATTACGAAGTACTTCATCACACACAGTTCATCAATGAACTTATCAAAGATGGAAAACTACAGATCACTGACGGCAAAAGCTTTAAAGGAAAACGCATTACATTTCATGACCCATGCTATTTAGGACGTGCGAATGACGTTTACGAGGCACCTCGAGAAGTACTTCAGCAATTGGATGCGGAACTTGTTGAAATGCGCCGATGTAAATCAAAAGGACTTTGTTGTGGCGCAGGAGGCGCACAAATGTTCAAAGAAGCAGAACCAGGGACCAAGGAAGTGAACATCGAACGCACTGAAGAAGCCTTGGAAACAAAACCCAATATAATCGCAACTGGCTGTCCATTTTGTAATACCATGATGACAGACGGTATTAAGAATTCCGAAAAAGAAGAAAGCGTTGAGGTTAAAGACATCGCTGAACTTATAGCGGAGGCAGGAGACCTTATATAGTTAAGGTTTTTTCAGCAATCTCCCTCCTCAATTTAGCTATCTTTGGCCCAACCCAATTATCGATTAATGAAACTACTCGAAGGAAAGGTGGCAATCATCACCGGCGCATCCCGTGGAATAGGAAAAGGAATTGCAGAAGTATTCGCCGCACAAGGCGCAACTGTTGCGTTTACTTATTTATCATCTGATGAGAAAGCAAGAGCTTTAGAAGCTGAGCTTTCAGCAAAAGGAGGCAAAGCTAAAGGCTTTAAATCTGACGCGTCAAAGTTTGATGATGCGCAGAAACTAGTTGATGATGTGGTTACAGAGTTCGGAACAGTTGACATTCTGATCAACAACGCTGGAATCACAAGAGACAATCTTCTCATGAGAATGTCTGAAGAACAGTGGGACGAAATCATGGATATCAATTTAAAGTCTGCCTTCAACCTTACAAAAGGTGTGCTTCGCACAATGTTGAAAGCGAGAAGCGGATCAATTGTAAACATGAGCTCTGTTGTGGGCGTGAAAGGAAATGCTGGCCAAGCCAACTACGCTGCCTCAAAAGCGGGTTTGATTGGTTTCACGAAATCTGTTGCTGCGGAACTTGGTTCGAGAAACATTCGATGCAACGCCATTGCCCCAGGATTCATTGAAACAGAAATGACTGGAGCCTTAGATGAAAAAGTTGTTCAGGGGTGGCGTGATGCCATTCCATTAAAAAGAGGAGGATCTACAGAAGATGTGGCTAATCTAGCTTTGTTCTTGGCTTCTGGAATGAGCACCTATATTACTGGGCAAGTAATCAATGTGGATGGTGGAATGTTGATGTAATTTGAATTTGGAACTACTCTTTGAACAACCCTCGTGGCTTATAGCCCTCTGTGTAGCCATTGCTGCACTGCTCGCTTTCTTTCTGTACCGAAAAGACAGACTGAACAAGCACTTAAGTTTATGGACACGTATTGGTTTAGGAACACTTCGATTTATAGCGCTTTTTCTGCTCTCATTGTTCCTTCTTCACCCCCTCATAAAAACCATTCAGAATGAGATCGAAGACCCCATAATCGTTATCGTCACTGATAACTCTGAATCAATTGTTCTTGGGAAAGACTCAACATATTACAACACTAAATTCAAGGAAGACCTTGAGCAGCTCAACGCTAATCTTGGAGAAAACTACGACGTTCAAAGTTACTCATTCGGAGAAAATCTAAATGAAGATTCGGATCTCGCTTTTTCTGAAAAAACTACCAATTTGTCTGCAATGATTGACGGATTGTATGGCCGATATAGCAACAGAAATATAGGAGCAGTTATTGTTGCAACTGACGGACTATTCAATCAGGGAAGCAATCCACTTTACCTTGGAAACAAACTAGAAGCGCCTCTTTATACCATTGCCTTAGGAGACACCCTTGCGAAGAAAGATCTACTGATCAAAGAAGTGGCGAACAACCGTTTGGCCTATCTAGGTAACAAATTTCCAATTCAAGTAATTTCAGAAGCAAAAATGGCTGAAGGGAGCCAGACCACGGTAAGCATTACCCACAAAGGGGCAGTTGTTTTTTCAGAATCATGGTCCATTTCAAGTGAGTATGAGTTGCATAAAAACAAAGCCATTTTAGAGGCTAAAAATGTCGGTTTACAGAAATACACGATTCGTGTTAAACAAATCGACAATGAAGTCACTTTGTCTAACAACGCCCAAGAAATCTACATTGATGTTTTGGAGAGTAGACAACGTGTGCTTGTGCTTGCATCAGCCCCACACCCAGACATCGCTGCCTTGAAAGCTTCCATCTCTTCAAATGAGAATTATGAAGTCACCAGCTCTCTAGCCAAGGACTTCGAAGGCAAAATTGAAGATTACAGTTTGGTTTTGTTCCATCAAATCCCTTCACTTACCAAACAAGGGAATACCTATTTAGACCAAGCATTGGAAGAAAGTGTTCCCTCAATGATTGTGCTTGGACAAGGAACAGATTTCAATGTCTTTAACAACCTCAAGTTGGGTTACAGTTTCAAAGGCTCCAATGGAATGTCAAATGATGTGAGCGGTGTTTATGCGCAAGGCTTCCCCTATTTCCAATTAGAGGAGTCTACTCAATCACTTCTAAGAGAGCTACCTCCACTCTCAGTGCCATTTGGCGACTTCACAGTTGCGCCGGGCGTTGTTTCTCTGGTGAATCAGCGGGTAGGAACCATTAAGACAAACAAGCCCCTGATTAGCTTTAATCAGTCTGGCGAAACCAAAATATGTGTTATTGGAGGAGAAGGAATCTGGAGATGGCGCATGGTTAGCTTTTTGAAAAAGAAAAGTCATTCAGATTTTGATGCCTTTTCAACACGCATGGTTCAATACATGGCTAGTAGGAATGACAGAAGGCAATTTAAGCTCAACACGAGCCGTAACACCATGGAAAATGAGCGCATCATTTTCGAAGCTGAAGTTTACAATGCCTCTTATGAAGCCATGAACTCGCCGGAGGTTTCAGTTATTTTAAAAGATGCTGAGGAAAATGAATACACCTACACGCTTGGCAGAACTGCTGAGGCATACCGTTTAGATGCAGGATACCTTCCCACAGGAGAATACACTTGGAGTGCCAAAGCGCTTGTAGGTGGCAAAACATTATCTGACAAGGGATCACTTTCTATTGCCCCTGTTCAACTTGAAGGAAGCAACACCCAAGCGAATCACAAATTACTTTATCAATTGTCAGCTCTGAATGGAGGAGAAATGGTAGAGCCGGCCAATATGATGTCACTCGTAGAGATCATTTCAAATTCAGGAGAGGCGGTAAAAATTTCATACGAGCGCACCAATCTATCTGACCTGATTAACATTAGATGGATTCTAGCCTTGATACTGGCATTGTTATCTATCGAATGGCTGGTTAGAAAACGAAGCGGATCTTACTAACTTAACATCAAACGGTGAATTGTTAGAGGCCTCATCATCAAATTCGCCCTTCTCTTTCATTTACCTTCCATGAAAATTCTAACATGGAGTTCACTTACCGACAAAAACAAAGATTAAAAAAATGGGGAGCCCTTCTTTCGGTTCTTGCACTATGTGGCATTTTCCACACGCAAATTCTAGGCGCACTTGGGGATTTCCTGATGATAGAAGACGAAAAGCAGCAGTCAGAGGTCCTTTTTGTCTTAGGAGGCAACAGTTTTGAGCGTGGATTGGAAGCTCATCGATTGTTAGAAGAAGGATGGAGTAATAAAGTGATTTGCACAGGCGGGAATGTCCCCATGGTTCTAGCGGCAATAGACACGGTCATCTATGAAGCTGAAATCACAAAAGATATGCTAATGCGAAAAGGGATTGACAAAGATGCTGTAGTTGCCTTAACAGGAAGCACAAGTACAAAGGAGGAGTCGGGAGAAATTCTTGCATACTGCAAAAGCAATGCTCTAAAAAAGATTACGGTCATCTCTTCGAGACTCCACATGCGCAGGGTACGAATGGTCTTCGAAAAAGCCTTTGAAAATCAAGGAATAGAGATTGTGTACCGCGGCGCTCCATCGCAGAATTATGATGAAAATAGCTGGTGGAAAAGTGAAGCAGGGTTAATCATGGTAAACAACGAGTATGTAAAATACGTGTATTACCTGATTAAGTACTAACAAAAAAAGGCGCTCGAAAGCGCCTGTATATTTTGTACCGATGAAGAAAGGTTAAGCTGTGTATTTACCCGCAGCTTTAGATCTAGCGATAGCAGCGTCTATTCCAATCTTGTTGATTGTACGAAGCTCAGAAGTACAAATACGCAGTATTAACCACTTGTCTTCAGATTCTACGTAAAAACGCTTGCGAATTAAGTTTGGAAAAAACTTGCGCTTAGTTCTTCGTTTAGAGTGAGAAACATTGTTTCCCACCATAACTTTCTTACCTGATAGTTGACAAACTCGTGCCATCTTGTTGTTGTTTAAAGTGTGCCTTAAAAAGGGAGTGCAAAGAAACACATTTTCATAGGAATCACAAAGCTTGACAGCGCAAAATTTCAATTCTAAGTAAGGAAAGTGCGCTTCTAGTGGTTCTCAAGACATTCCGCTCTCGGTCTGAGCTAAACTTTAATTCCTCAACCACAGTACCTTGAGGCCCTGAAACAGCCACATAAATAAGTCCTACTGGCTTCGTTTCAGTTCCACCATCTGGCCCTGCAATTCCTGAAGTAGCCACACTAAAAGTCGTATTTAAGCTCTTTCTTGCCCCTTCAGCCATTTCAATCACTGTTTCAGCGCTCACCGCGCCGCACTTTTGAAGGGTTTCAGCCTGCACACCAAGCAAATTGATTTTCACGTCATCGTTATAGGCAACGATGCCCCCAATGAAGTAGGCTGAGCTTCCTGGCCTCTTCGTTATAGAAGAAGCAATGGTCCCTCCTGTGCAACTCTCAGCAGTGGAGAGTGTCATTTCTTTTTGTTCAAGTAGTTTGCCTACCACGTCTTCAATTTGATCATCACCGTCTCCAAAGATGTACTTTGCTGCTAAGTTCTTAAACTCACTTGCTTTGCGCTGCACCTTTTCCTGAATGGCTTTTTTGTTTTCTCCAATAGAGGTCAAGCGCAACTTCACTATTCCTGGTGAAGGCAAGTAAGCAAGACTTATTCCATCTGCTCCAAGACTGTTTTCCCAATCTTCTACCAACGCTGCCAACATACTTTCTCCAATTCCTGATGTCTGGATTGTGTAGTGCTCAATGTGCGGACGTTTGAATTTCTTTTGAATCAACTCCAACAAGTGGTCTTCCATGATGCATTGCATCTCATAGGGCACCCCTGGCATAGAAACATATACCGTTCCTTCCTTCTCAAACCACATTCCTTGAGCTGTTCCTTTCGAATTTGGCAGAACTGTGGCATTTGCAGGCATCTCTGCTTGTTTTTTATTGACTTCTAAAGCAGGAAGACCTCTTGACGCGAAATAAGCCTCAATGCGCTCTCTGACGTCGTCATGCATTATTAAGTGCGTGTCAAAGTATTGGCACAGCGTTTGTTTTGTTATGTCGTCTTTGGTTGGTCCAAGTCCGCCAGTGATTAAAACTAAATCAGACCGTTCACTTGCTTCTCTTAGTGCACTGAGAATGTGGGATGCATCATCTGAAACAGACGTAATTTGAAAAACTGAAACGCCAATTGCATTCAACTTTTTCGCCATCCATGCTGAATTAGTATCAACAGTTTGACCTATTAGGAGTTCATCTCCAATGGTGATAATTTCTGACTGCATAGGTGTATTTGAAATACGGTGTAAAGTAAGTGAATCCGTACGGGATGAACTAACTTGCACACAAACCAAATCGCATGAAAAACAGATTCATTCTAGCAGTTAGCACCGTGATTATCACACTCGTTTCCTGCACAGAACTTCAACAACTTAGTGATACTATTCTTACCGAAGCTTCAGTTCCAGAAGGCCTCAGTAATGAAGATGTTATTGCCGGCTTGAAACAAGCCTTGGAAATTGGAGCAGAACAAGCAGCTTCTCTTTCTTCAAAAGCAGATGGTTTCTATAAGAATGATTTGATTAAAATTCCTTTTCCAGAGGATGCCATTAAAGTTAAGGAGACAGCTGAACAATATGGCTTAGGCGGGCAAGTAGAAAAATTCGAGATGACCTTGAATAGAGCTGCAGAAGAAGCAGCAAAACAAGCTGCTCCAATTTTCGTGAATGCCATCAAAGGAATGACGGTTGCAGATGGGTTTGCTATTTTAAAAGGCGGGGATGAAGCCGCTACCAATTACCTGAAAGAAAAAACTACTGCACAACTGCGTATTCAATTCGGTCCGAAAGTAGCAACAGCGATTGAAACAGTTGAACTTACCAAGTTTTGGGAGCCCTTGATTTCAAAATACAATACCGTTACCATGTTTACAGGAGGGGATCAAATTAATCCTGACCTTCAAGATTACATTACTCAAAAAGCCATTGACGGCCTCTTTGTGCACGTTGCTCAAGAAGAGCTAAAAATAAGAGAGAACCCACAGGCAAGAGTGACTGATCTTCTGCAAAAAGTATTTGGCTCAGTCCAATAAAACGTCTTACGCTGAACTTTAAAAGGCCTCCTCAGGGGTCTTTTTCTTTTAGCTTAACTCAGCTAGAATCGTTAATTTACCTTGGACTTTATCCCCAATTTTCACCTTCACTTTTGCATCGAGAGGCAAGAAAACATCTACCCTACTTCCAAACTTAATAAAACCACACTCTTCACCTTGCGCCACCTGCTGGCTGCTCTTAACATAGCAACGGATTCTTCGTGCAACTGCTCCTGCAATTTGTCTAAAAAGAATTTCATGCTTCTTTCCTTTGATCACAATTGTGGTGCGCTCATTATCAGTGGAACTTTTTGGATGCCAAGCAACTAGAAAAAGTCCAGCATGGTATTTCGCTAACTTTACTTCTCCTTCAATTGGAGTCCACTGAGCGTGTACATTCAGTGGTGACATGAATACTGATATTTGAATTCGTTTGTCTTTAAAGTATTCTGTCTCTTCTACCTCTTCAATAACCACTACTTTTCCATCTGAAGGGCAAATAACATTGTTTTCGCCAATTTGAGCTTCTCTTCGTGGAATTCGAAAAAACTGAGCAAACAGCACAAACACACCAATTGCCAATACCAAAGCGGTATAAAAAAAACCTCCACTCCCAAGCCATGCGTGCAGCGCAGACATAAGTGCTATGAGTACTAATGCTAAGGAAATAAGGATCACACGTCCTTCACGATGTAAATACATAATTCTTAATTTGAGAGTAGCAAATATGCGAGTATCACAGGAACTGCCAACAAAATTCCATCAAATCGATCAAGAATTCCTCCATGACCTGGTAGAATGGCACCAGAATCTTTCACTCCACAGGAGCGTTTCAACATGCTTTCCACCAAATCTCCAGCATTTGAAAAAACGGCTATGATGAATGCTATGACGATCCAGCGGGTTTCAGTTAATTCTCCTGTAATGACGGGCATAAAATAAGCCAGAACAAGTGCCAATATGACACCTCCTATGAACCCTTCGATGGTTTTACCGGGAGAAATTTTGGGGGCGAGTTTATGTTTACCAAATGATCTCCCTGACAGATAAGCGCCGGTATCATTGGTCCATAGCAATAAGAAAAAGCCTAGAACTGTCCATCCTGTATATGTTCCATTGATGGTGCCGATGTATGGCAAAAGCGCGAAAGGTAATCCAACCCAAATGGTCCCGAAAACAGCCAATGCAATGCGACTAAACCCATCTACTTTGTCACGGAAGAGTTCTACTAAGACTTGAATGAACAGTACTGGAACAGCTGCCAAAAGAATGATGTCTTCAGCCAATTCAGCGCTCACCAGGAAAAACAAAACTTGTACAACGGAAACACTCAAAAAGGTCATGAATTTAGAAGGAGTAGCCTTCTTTCCTTTGTCTAGGATATTCAAGTATTCAGATGTTCCTATTAATGCTGCTAGAAAAAACAGCGCTGATGACGCTACAACACCTTGAAGAACAGCCAGCGATAGAACCAACACAAATACGCTGCCCGTTATGAGCCTTTGCCAAAAATTATTCATGCTCGAATTTAGCTAAAATACGACGTGCCCTGATGACATGTTCACCGGGCACGCGTAATTCTATATCACCAATAAGGTAAAAACTATCTTGTTTATTGAGAATTATGGAAGGAATTTCTTCAGCCTTTAGCAGTTCTTTTGCCAGAATTACCTTGGGCATGAAATTGTGAAAGAATACCAGCTCCCATCCGTCCATAACACTATTTCTGATATCCTTCCTTCGAACTTTCAGGGTCTGATGGAAGATTTGGCTTTGGTAAGCTAGGAGCAACGCTAGGAACAGGTGTAGCACTTATATTTTGGATTGACTCAACGTCCTTTCCAAATGGTCTTTCGCCCATAATCTCAACTAAATCTTCTTTGAAGATCACTTCTTTTTCAAGCAGCTTACGGGCAAGTTTGTTCAACTTTTCTTTGTTGTTCATCAAAAGCTCTTTCGCTTTCGCGTATGCTCTTTCAATAATCTTACTTGCCTCTTCATCAATGATTCTTGCGGTCTCTTCGCTATATGGCTTGGTGAAAGTTGAATCTCCAGAGCTATCATAGTAACTTCTGTTACCAATCTTATCATTCAATCCGTAAACAGAAACCATGGCATAAGCCTGCTTCGTCACCTTTTCCAAATCACTCAATGCCCCGGTACTAATTTTCCCGAACGTCACGAACTCAGCGGCTCTTCCGCCCAATGCAGCGCACATCTCATCGAAGATTTGCTCTGTAGTGGTGATTTGCCTTTCTTCAGGCAAGTACCATGCTGCGCCAAGGCTCTGCCCACGCGGCACAATTGTCACCTTTACCAACGGAGAGGCATGCTCTAATAACCAACTTACGGCAGCATGACCTGCTTCATGGAAAGCAATTGTTTCCTTTTCTTTTGGCGAAATGATTTTATTCTTTTTCTCAAGCCCACCGATAATTCGGTCAACAGCATCTAAGAAGTCTTCTTTCGTTACTAGCTTTTGATTCTTTCGGGCAGCTATCAATGCAGCCTCGTTGCAAATATTCGCAATATCTGCACCTGAAAACCCAGGTGTTTGACGTGCAAGAAAATCTACATCAATTTTCGTGTCCACTTTAATTGGACGAAGGTGAACATCAAAAATTTCTTTTCGCTCATTCAAATCTGGCATATCAACATAGATCTGACGATCGAATCGACCTGCACGCATGAGCGCTTTATCTAGTATATCAGCCCTATTTGTTGCTGCCAAGATGATTACACCCGAGTTCGTTCCAAACCCATCCATCTCAGTTAAGAGTTGATTCAATGTGTTTTCTCGTTCGTCATTCGATCCCATATTGGCATTCTTGCCTCTGGCTCTACCGATGGCATCAATTTCATCAATAAAAATGATGGCCGGTGACTTTTCTTTGGCTTGCTTGAAGAGGTCTCTCACACGCGAAGCTCCAACACCAACAAACATTTCGACGAAGTCAGAACCTGAAAGTGAGAAGAACGGAACTTGAGCTTCTCCGGCTACAGCTTTTGCGAGTAATGTTTTCCCTGTACCTGGAGGTCCAACCAAAAGTGCTCCTTTCGGTATTTTCGCTCCTAATTCAGTGTACTTGGTAGGTTTTTTAAGGAAGTCAACTATTTCCTTCAACTCTTCTTTTGCGCCTTCTAATCCGGCTACATCGTTGAAGTTAATGTTGGTCCCTTTTCCTTTTTCAAAAAGCTGCGCTTTCGATTTACCGATGTTGAATATTTGTCCACCACCGGCACCACCACCGCCAAGTCTTTTCATTAGAATGACCCAAACAAAGATGAGTATTCCGAGGAAAATCAGCCAGGTAAAAAGTTGCTGTCCAAATTCATTTGGAGGCTCGTAGCGAAATTCGATGTTGTGCTTCTCTCGAAGTTCTGCAATTTCATTGATATAAATTTCACCGGGTGAGATACTCACGCGAAAATCAGCTCCTCCAAATCTATTCCCACTGAACATCTGATCATTTCCGCTTTCTTTTTGCAGACTATCAATGGCATTGGGTTTTAGGAAAATGGCAAGTTGACCACCTGACTGCACCATTCTTTCAATGGCACTATCCTCTGCGTACCGCAAAAATTTATCGTAGGAAATTTCTTTTCCTGCTGACTGGCTGTTAAACATGAGCATTGCCAAGAGCAACGCTCCAATAATTCCGTAGACCCAGTAAAAATTCATCGCTTTTTTCGGCGACTTTTTATCTCCAGAATTCTTTCCTTCTTCTTGTGACATACCTTTTTTAAGTAATCAGACCTTGTATTCGTATTCTTTTACTTCTGCGTCTGCCCATAAATCCTCGAGGCCATAAAATGTTCTCGCATCTTTATAAAAAACGTGGATTACAATGTCAGAATAATCTAACAATAGCCACTCCGCATTTTGAACTCCTTCTTTGTGCCAAGGCTTGTCGTTTAAAACTTCTAGTGCATCAGCCTCTACCCTTCGAGCAATTGCCTGAACTTGGGTATGAGAATTCGCGTGACAGATAACAAAATAATCAGCAACTGCGTGCGTAATATTTTGTAAGCCTAGACTTTTAATGTCTTCGCCTTTAACCTCCTGAATTGCATTTACTACAACCTCTAAAAGGTGCTCTGTGTTCTTTACTTGCTTTTTATTCATTAAAATTCCCACTTGATTGGGTACAAAAGTAATACTTTTAACTTTTAGAAATCTTATTGAAAAGCCCATCTATTGTGGGATTCCGAGAAATGAACACGCTTTTTATAGGACATAAGCTCATTCATCTTGACTCTGTAGACAGTACTAACAAGTATGCTGCCAAATTAGTTTCACTGCCAGAATGGGTTGAAGGGACAGTCATTGTGGCAGACGAACAGCTTCAAGGAAAGGGAAGGCATGACCGCGCCTGGAACAGCCAACCTGGTCAAAATCTGACGTGCAGTATTCTTTTTAAGCCTACTTTCTTGAGCTCAAAGCACATCTTCTTGTTACAAATGATGTCTGCATTAGCTGTATCTGATGCTCTTAATTTCTTTCTTCCAAATTCTACAAAAGTAAAATGGCCGAACGACATTTACATCGGGTCAGAGAAAATATCAGGTATTCTTACAGAAACTTCTTTAAGAGGAACTTCATTAACTGCTGCCATTATCGGAATAGGAGTTAACTTGAACCAAACTGACTATGAAGGCCTTAAAGCAACATCACTGCGTTTACAGTTAGGCAAACCAATTGAAAGATCTCTCTTTCTTTCACAGCTTTGTTCTCATATAGAAGCACGGTATCTGGAAATGAAAAGTAAAACGAACAAACTGGTTAAAGATTACCACTCGTGTCTTTTCGGACTTGGGACACCGCTTCAATATATGTACCGTGGTTCAGAAATAACGGCAGTACTTCAACATGTTGAAATAGACGGAACCGCTATATTCATTACCGCTCACGGAAAAATATCTTGCAGAATAGATGACATTAAATGGGTTGGATAGAGTCCGCCTAGTCGAATTTCTTTTGAAGCTGATCTGCGATGTAGTCGAAAAGGTTTTTAAGCGGCTTTTCAACCATTAGTTTCATGAATGGATTGACATTCAAATTACTTACCATTACTGCAGAAGTTCCAGAGTCAATTTGATTTAGCTTGATGTCAAGATCAAAATCGAGGGGAGATCCCTCAGAAGATTTCAAAATGATGCTATTGGGTGAAGATGAGCTTTGATGCTCAAGTCCAATTTTATAGGCTCCTGCTACTTTGAAAGAACATTTAGTCTCTTCACCTTGCCAATCAGATATTTTATCTTGAGGAAGGAGCTCTTTTAGATTCCTCAGATCAAGAACAAAATTGAACACTTCTTCAGGTGAAGCCTTCACATCTACTTTTTTACTTTCAATGGTTGCCATAGATTCTTATTTACCCCATTCAGATGGATTCTCACGCCAATTTCTCAATAAATCTACTTGCTTTTCAGAGATAAAGCCTGAGTTCAACGCTTGTTTAACCAACGTTTCATAATCAGTCAATGTTGCCAATTGAACTCCTGCTTGTGTGAAATTCTCTTTTGCAACATCAAACCCATACGAGAAAATTGCAACCATTCCTTTTACCTTGGCACCCGAAGCTTCAAGTGCTCTAACAGCATCCAAACTACTTTTACCGGTTGACACTAGATCTTCTACTACCACGACGTTCTGTCCGTTTTCTATCACACCTTCAATCATGTTCTGAAGGCCATGACCTTTGGCGGAGGACCGCACATAAGCGAAAGGAATTCCCATGTCTTGAGCAACTAACGCTCCAATTGCTATTCCGCCTGTTGCAACGCCTACTATCACATCTGGCTTTCCAAATTGATCGTTAATTTGCTCAACAAATTCTTGTCTGATGTGGGTACGAACGGCAGGATATGACAACGTTTTGCGGTTGTCGCAATAAATTGGAGATTTCCACCCTGAGGCCCATGAGAAGGGGTTATCAGGGCTGAGTTCGATGGCTTTAATTTGAAGCAAAAATTCCGCTACCTTTAGGCCTGATTCTTCCTTAGTCTTCATGCCGCAAATGTATAAAGTTTTCATCTCAGAACGCGCACTTATTCTCTCCCAAAATGAGGGAATCTCTTTCCCCGAGAAAAGTGGTCACATGTACGTTACTTGCTCAGCACCTGAAGAACTAGCACTACTCATCAAAACCATTGAAAATCAACCATCTATTAAAGAGATGACTGTTTTCTGTGAAAAACCAACAAAACTCTTCGAGGCCCTTAAAAGCATTTACAAAATTGTAGAGGCTGCAGGTGGTTTAGTCAAAAACAATAAGAGCGAGGTTTTATTTATCTACAGAAATGGGAAGTGGGATCTACCAAAAGGAAAACTTGAGAAGGGCGAATCTATGGAAGAATGTGCTGTTCGTGAGGTTGCCGAAGAATGCGGAATAACTCCTCCTGAGTTAGGTGAATTTTTAAAAACAACTTACCACACTTATGAGCATAAAGGGGATAAAGTTCTAAAGCCTACCCATTGGTATGCAATGCGCAGTTCAGGAAATGATCAACTGATCCCCCAAGAAGAAGAAGGAATCACCGAAGTGAAATGGGTACCGAAATCAGAATTCCCTATGATTCTTAAAAACACATATCCAAACATTGCAGAATTGATTCTCTCTCTATAGGAGATCAATCATCCCACACCTTGATTTTTTCTGGACGCGGTCCACGGAGCATTGATGCCATTCGTGATGCAATCCCTTCACTTGGCTTAAGGGTATAAGACTCCATTAGTTTCCCATCAGGGGAAATGAAGAAAAACTGAGGTACTGACTTCAAATTCATGTGATTACGAATATATGGGTCACCTCCCCCTTTTAAAATTAGCCATTCTTGATCTTTATGATTGGACAAATAATTGGACAATTCTCCAGGAACTTCATCCATGCAGATCATCACAAATTTGATTTGTCGCCCATACTTTCTAAAAGTATTTTCCAGCACCATAAGTTCACTTTGAGAGCTGGGGCTTTGCGACTGAAAGAATCCTACATAAATCAATTCTCCCTTCAATTCACTCAAGTCAAACCGGTCATCCTTATGATCTAGCAGAGTGATTCCAAAAGGCAATCCTTCCTCATTGTACGGAGTCCCTTTCGTTAGTTCGAAACGCATGTTCTTGGCACACATCTTTACGAGTTCGTTTTGACCGCTCAGCTGCTCATAGGAATCTAGAATCTTGAGCGCACCTAAGCGAAAAGAAGCACCTTGGTACCATGCCTCTTTCGCTAAAAGAACCATCAGAAGTTGTTTCTCTGATAAAGTTCTAGTCATTGGATACGTATCCAATGAAGTCTTTAACGCTTTAAAATCGCCCGTTTTTAAGGCTGCAATTACTTCCCCTTTTGAAACATACGGATTTGAGGATACTCCTGAATGCACCTCCAAGAACAAGCCCATCCATTCAGGATTTTCAGGATAAATCAATGAATCAACTAAGTATGTTTCCCATACCTTTAATTGTTTTTGACCGAGATGAAGGTCTAGCCTTCCTAGTGCCGCATTTAGGAGACGTCTTGAGAATTCATCATCAATTCCCTTTTGCCATGTCTGCACACCCAAGACAAACTGGTTGAACATGACTTCTGTGCTATCCGCTTCTGGGTTGGTGCGAAAAACAGAATCGCTTTTCGAGATAATATTTGCGTGCAAAAGCGCTTCTTCGTTCGCCTTTTTGTATTGAGCAGAACCTTTGTTGAAACGCTGAGCTAAGGTAAAATTTAAATCACCGAAGAGGCTTTCATAAGCCTGATTGAACTGTGCGATTATGATGTTGGGATCATTTGAAGGGATCTCTAAAAAAGTAACATCGAACTTATTCTGATCAAAATTTTTGGGCTTCGTCCCATTCCCTCCATCAAGCAACAATTCATATTCAGCGTCGGGTTTCAAGAATAACTGGGCACTCCAAGAACCAGTACGTAGCAAATAATGGCCTGTTTTCTCAATTTCAACCAAGAAACTGAATGCGTCATTTTCATCGATGGTTGCACTTTCGACTTTCTCCCAATTGTTGCTTAGGAAATCTGTTGTACGCAGAAGGTACAACTCACGTCCGCTCATACCAGGCACTTCGCCGCTGATGGAAGTAATAGATGCTTCAAGTTGCAGCGCACTAAGCGATGCGAACAGAATCAGGAATAAATTGTGTAACGTCACCATTGTTTCTCAATATCTCACGCACAACAGTGGAGTTTATTGCCGCAAATTCAGGATCCGTGAAAAGAATGACTGTTTCGATTTCGGGAGCCATGTATTTTGTCATTTGTGCAATTGTGCGTTCATACTCAAAATCACCACCGTTTCGCACACCTCTGAGCAAGAACCTTGCCTCAATCTTTCGGCAGAAATCGATGGTTAGGCCATCGTAATCTGAGACAGTTACGTTATCCAGGTCATCGAATACTTTATTCAACCAAGCTCTCCGTTGGTCAAGATCGAACATGCTCTTTTTAGTTGAATTACTGCCAATGGCCACAACAATGTGATCAAAAATATTGGCTGCTCTTCGAACAATGTTTTCGTGTCCTTTCGTAATGGGGTCGAATGATCCTGGAAATACCGCTTTCTTCATGATTCACCTAAGGTAAAAAAACTGAAATTGACATGTCCGTATTTTCTGCTTTCTTCAAATCCATTTTCTTTTTCAAAATGCGTCTTTTCTCCATGCTCCAGAATGAGCAGTCCATCTGGGGTCAATAGGCCTGAAGAAAGAATCATTTGAGGCAGCTTTGCCATTTGGTCAATATCAAAAGGAGGGTCAGCAAAAATGACATCATACTGACCTTTCGCATTTTTCAGGAACGAAAATGCATCACCACGAATCACGTGGAAGGTGGTATAATCTACCATCTCGAAGTTCGATTTCAATGTTTTGCATCCGGGGCCTCCTCGTTCAATGGATGTAACAAAATCAGCACCTCTGCTTGCAAACTCAAGGCTGATACCTCCTGCTCCAGAAAACAAATCTAACACGTTAGCCCCCTGTAAATCAACCCGATGAGTGAGCATATTAAACAGCCCTTCTTTAGCGAAATCAGTAGTAGGTCTTCCTCTAAAGCCGGGTGCTACACCAAACTTCCTACCTCTATATTGACCACCTATGACACGCATGAGTAGCTATTTAAAAGTGCCATAAATCTGTGTTTTCTTAACAAGCCGAGTTCTTTTGATACGTTGGGCAATTCAAACCCAAAGTGAATTGAAATTTTGGGAAAATAGGACTGGAAGAGTTTGTATCTCTCTCCATTTATTTCAATATCACCTGAAAGATAAACGGTTGTATCTTCAAGAGACAATCCCAATTGTTGAATGGAATTTGTGATGTGGTACAGGGCATCCTCATCCGTTTGTATTTCGAAGTGATTGTATAGTTTGAACTTCTTTTCTCCTGCTACATATACATCGCAGAAAGTTTTAGAAAGGTCTACATAAACTTGATGTGGACGTTCAAATCTATTTCGATTCATAATGGCATCGATCAGTAATTCTGAGCAAGCATATGTTTTCACCAAAGGAAAAATAGCCCTTAACTTCTTGATCAAAGCGCTGTTTGAGCTCTTCCCATTGCCTTCAGCGAAAACAATCTTCGCATTGAGTTCAGGAAGGTCAGCTACTTTCAGCTCACCTTGCCAATCTTGGTAGGTCAAACTCAACAATTGTTTTGTTTTTGAAGCATCAAAAAGGCCGCTAGGAATAATGGTTGTTGGCGTTCCTCTGAGTACGAGGGAAACAGATTGGTAGTTATAGTTGAGTGTTTTTTCTCCCTCCAGCTGTTTTTCTGAAGGCGAAATGAGTTCGCCCACTTCCACAACCATGTCTTTGTCAATGGTAGTAACAGCCCATTGAACACAGTCTCTATCAACAAGAAGGCTGAGGTGACAGTAATCTGCCAACTCAGCCGTAAAGTTTGTATCAGAAAGAAGAAATTCTTGTTTACTTCCAGTTACCATCTGTGTTCGGTTCATCCAAATTCCCGAAACGAAGTGTGTCTTTCACCACTTTTTCACGTCCGAAAGGTGTTGGGTCTTGTACAAGGATTGTAGGTAATGTTACACCACCATTTTCTATCGTGCTTGTTTTCATCATGAAACGCTCTCCTGAAGAAGGCGTGAACGGCAATGAATCTAGATCAACGGGTGGTAGCTTTTTGGCTGCTCGTTTTTCATTTGTGAAATTCTCTTCGAAGAATGAAGTAAAGATATTGTCACGCACTTTGTAAGCTGTTCCATCTTCTGAGATCAAATCAGAAAATTCATCTGGAGTATATCCGCTGGCAAGTGCTATAGAATCTACTTCTGCCAAAGTAAGAACAAATCCCTGCTCGTAGTAAGATTGCTCACTCATTGTGTCAGTATAGTACGTACCACTAGAGTATGGGATTGCGACTGCAGGCTTTTTGACCCATTCGATAAGCGTATCGAAATTGTTGGTATACTTCCCGTTGGCTTCTTCGTATGCTTCTTGCGCTGAGCGGATATCAACCAACCTTCTTTTGGTTAATTCATCAACACGTATTTTCTTTTCTTGGAAAACAATTTCATCATCAATCGAGAAGTACACTGCAGATACTAAGTACCCTGATAATAGCAGTCCAACAGCCAGCATGATCATGGTTGCTTTCTTTCCAATCTTCTGCAATACATCAGGTGCGGCAATTACACCAAGTGCAATTAAAATCAAGGCAGACCAAAGCATTTCTATTGGTTGAGTTTCGATTTCATCACCACTTAAGTATTTAAAGAGGAAGAATAAACCGAAAACAACTAAGATCGCTGTGATCACATATTTTCCGAGAGTTCTAACAATTTGTTCCATCGTGTGCTTTTTATTGCGCTATTGGTTTTAACATCAAGAGGGACAAACTTACAATTTTTTGTTGTTCAGCGTGAGGGATAAAATTCACTGATTTTTACATTTCTACGCTTTAGGGTCTTTCTCTGCCAATGTGTATATGTACTATATGTGAATATGAGTGGTCGTATTTTATTTTTTCTTAAAATAAATGACTAATTATGTGACCTCGAAAAAGCAGCTACGTCCAAAGAACGATTCTTTTAGAAGTCAGCGTATTTAATATTAGGATTTTTATTCCGGAGCAGACGATGACAAGGTTTTAGTGGCTATATTAAAAGGTCACCATTGGGAGAGAGTGGTGAACTCCTTGAAGTTTGCTCCGGTTCTTTTTAGGGCGATTTTAACAATCGCCCTTTTTAGTACTCGATTTTATCATCCCTCACCTTTACCCTTTTATTAAAAAGATTACCCAGATTCGCATTTATGCATCTGTAAGCTTACCTTTGCGCGGATTTTTATAAAGACCACACCATGGCTACGAATAAGACATTTACGATGATTAAGCCAGATGCTACTGGCGCTGGAAACACTGGGAAAATTATTGACCGCATTATTGGGGCAGGATTTTCTTTGAGTGCAATGAAGTTGACTCAACTGTCTCGCAAAGACGCTGAAGACTTTTACGAAGTTCACAAAGAGCGTCCGTTCTATGGAGAATTGGTTGACTATATGACTTCAGGTCCTATTGTTGCTGCAATTCTCGAGAAAGATAACGCTGTTGAAGACTACCGTAAATTAATTGGTGCTACCAATCCTGCTGATGCGGCAGAAGGTACTATCCGTCGTGATTTTGCTAAATCAATTGCTGCTAATGCAGTTCACGGTTCTGACAGCGATGAAAATGCACAAATTGAAGGTTCTTTCTTCTTTAGCAAACGCGAAGAGGTTTAATCCAACGAATTTGAAAAAGACACCTCGCCTTGTGCGGGGTGTTTTTGTTTAAGCGCATTTTACACCCTGCGCTTAGTGGTGTTGATTTCACACTTAAAGCGGGCGATCTTTGAATCAATCTTCATGAACGGTGGGTAATGCGGTTCATAACAGTATCTTTACTGTCCCAAATCGGATTTTTTCACAAACGGCTATGTCTAAAATCATCTACACCAAAACCGACGAGGCTCCGGCGCTTGCAACCTACAGTTTCCTTCCAATAGTGAAGGCTTTTACATCAAAAGCGGGAATCGACGTTGAACAAAGAGACATCTCTTTGGCAGGACGAATTCTAGCGAATTTTCCGGATTTCCTAAGCAAAAATCAACGCCAAGAGGATGCGCTAGCTGAACTTGGCGAACTTGCAATGACTCCAGAAGCCAATCTCATCAAGCTCCCAAACATCAGTGCCTCGTTTCCTCAGTTGTTAGAGGCGATCAAGGAATTACAGCAAGCTGGATTTGCCCTTCCAGATTACCCAGAAGAGCCAAAGAATGATGACGAAAAAGCCCTGAAGGCGCGCTATGACAAAATCAAAGGTTCAGCGGTGAACCCTGTGCTTCGCGAAGGCAACAGTGATAGACGGGCACCAAAGGCCGTGAAAAATTACGTTCGTAAACACCCCCACACAATGGGAGCGTGGTCAAGCGATAGCACTACGCACGTTGCAAGTATGAGTAGTGGAGATTTTTACGGTTCTGAAACAAGTACAACAATTAAGACCGCTACAGCTGCTGATATTGTACTTCAAGGAACAGATGGCTCTTCAACTACTTTGAAATCAGGAATTGCACTAAAAGAAGGTGAAATCATAGATTCAGCGTGCATGAGCATGAGCGAACTTCGTTCATTCCTCTCTGCTCAAGTTGAAGATGCGAAAGCAAAAGGCATTCTATTCTCGCTTCATTTGAAAGCAACTATGATGAAGGTCAGTGACCCTATCATCTTTGCCGCTGCCGTAGAGGTCTTCTTCAAAGATGTTTTCGCGATGTATGCATCAGAATTCAGCCAAATTGGAGTTGATGTGCGCAATGGACTTGGGGACATCTATGCTAAGTTAGATGAACTTCCAGCAGACAAAAAAGACGCAATCGAAGCTGCACTTGTCAAAACGATAGCAGATGGCCCTGAACTTGCGATGGTGAACTCTGACAAGGGCATCACCAACCTTCATGTTCCAAGCGATGTCATCATTGATGCATCAATGCCGGCTATGATCCGCAACTCAGGAAAGATGTGGGATAAAGAGGGAAAAAGCCAAGACGTGAAGGCAATCATACCAGACCGCACTTACGCAGGTGTATACCAAGCAACCATCGATTTCTGTAAAAAGAACGGTGCCTTGGACCCAACATCAATGGGCAGCGTCAGCAACGTTGGTTTGATGGCACAGAAAGCTGAAGAGTATGGTTCACACGACAAGACGTTCCAACTAGCTGCTCCGGGAAAGGTTCAAGTCATTGCCAATGGAAACGTCTTGCTGGAGCAACAAGTAGAAGCAGGAGATATCTTCCGCATGTGCCAAGTTACAGATGCTGCTATTAAAGACTGGGTTGAATTGGCTATTCGCCGAGCTCGCGACACTGAACTTCCTACGGTTTTCTGGCTAGATAAAAATCGAGCTCATGATGCTGAATTGCTCAAAAAAGTAGACGCTTACCTTTCAGCGAATGCTACTGACGGATTAGACATTCAGATTATGGCACCCGAAGCGGCTACTCAGTTCAGCTTAGAGCGCCTTGTAAAAGGACTAGATACGATTTCAGTAACGGGTAACGTATTGCGTGATTACCTCACAGACCTCTTCCCAATTCTAGAATTGGGAACATCAGCTAAGATGCTTTCAATCGTTCCCTTGATGAATGGCGGCGGATTGTTTGAAACAGGCGCTGGTGGATCTGCGCCAAAGCACGTAGAGCAGTTAACATCTCAAAACTACCTGCGTTGGGATAGCCTTGGTGAATTCCTTGCTTTGGCTGCTAGCCTTGAGCACTTCGCAAAAAAACATGGAAACAATAAGGCAGCCATCCTTTCAAAGACACTAGATAAAGCAACCTCATTGTTCTTGGAAAATGATAAGAGTCCGACGCGTCGCATTGGTGGCATTGACAACCGCGGTTCACACTTCTACTTGGCGATGTATTGGGCGCAAGTCTTAGGATCTCAAGATAAAAATGCAGAGTTGAAGTCTGTATTTGCACCGTTCGCTGAAGCACTCGCTGCTCAAGAAAAAACCATTTTAAAAGAGTTAATTGCTGTTCAGGGGAACCCTGCTGAAATTGGTGGATACTACTACATGAATGACGATCTTGTTAATAAAGTGATGCGTCCTTCTGCAACATTGAATGCACTAGTAGACCAGTTCTAAAACAAAGTGATCTGAATTAAAAGCTGGCTCATGGGTCAGCTTTTTTTGTGCCTAATCAGCGAAAAATGACTTCGAGAAATTCAATAAATAGAGTTCTTTCTGCGCACGTGTGAACGCCGTATAGAACCAACGCAACAGAGAAACATCTAGCATCTCTTCTGTCAAAAATCCTTGATCAACTATCACCGCTGGCCACTGTCCACCTTGTGATTTATGACACGTAATTGCGTACGCAAACTTCACTTGCAGCGCGTTGTAAAACGGGTCTTTAGAAATGGCTTCATGAATTTTACGCCGGCTACTTAGGTCAGCATAATCTTCTCCTACCAATGCATACAGATTTCGTTGTGCTCCCATTCCTAGATTCGCTTGATCTATGTTTAGGGAGTCTAAAATGATTCGTACTTCGATTGCAGGGAAATCAGGAAAATCAACCATTTTCACCACTACATCTGCGAATTTGTAGCCATACATTTCGTGGTATTTAGTGATCTTCTGGATCTCTAGACTGTCTCCATTCGCAATAAAAGCTGTGGGAGCATCTTTATATTCTTCAAGCCAATAGTAGTTATTTCGAACCACCATTAACATATCTCCAGCAGCAATTTCTTCTTCTTTCCATAAAATCCGTGCGCGAATTTGCTGATTGAATTGATTCGCTCGTTTATTGGAGCGGGTAATCACAGCAACGTTCTCTTGCCCCAATCTTCCATAGAGGTCTTCCAACACATCTTGCAATTCTTCACCATTGATAATTTTCATATCTGGAAATCCTTCTACAGATAGATGCGGAAACCCTTCCTTCCCTATTAATATTTGTTGACGAAGGGTGTTCGCATTAAACAAGATGCCTGAATCCAATTCTTGACGCACAACTTCAGTGAGCTCCAATTCAGCAATGGTCAATCCGAAATTACGCTCGAGGTCTTTGGCCTTCAAAGCAGGACTTTCATCGCTTCCGACCGGAGGGAGCTGAGCCCCATCACCAATCAAAACCAATCTACAGTTCACACCTGAGAAAACAAATTCCATTAGGTCTTCTAGCAGGTCACGGTACTCAAAAGACTGCTCACCTTGCATGGATGTTGACTCTCCAATCATGGACGCCTCATCAACCAAAAACACGGTGTTCTTCTTCAGGTTTGGGGCCAATCCAAAACTCACATTTCCTGCTTTAGATTTCTTCACATAAATGGTGCGGTGGATGGTGAATGCGGGGTGATCTGAAAAAGAGGAGAGCACTTTTGCGGCCCTACCGGTAGGAGCCATCAAAGCTACATTGTAGTGAAATTGTTTGAGCGTTTTGACCACTGCTCCTGTGACCGTAGTTTTCCCTGTTCCAGCGTATCCCTTCACGAGCAACGTGCATCTGGGTTTGGTTGAAAAAAGGAAACGCGCGAATGCATGCAGCAAATGTCCTTGACCTTCTGTAGGCGGATAAGGAAACGAATTAATCAGTTGATTTTCGAAATTTTCTTGCATGTGATGGTCTGAACTAGACGGCAACCAAAGGTAGTCAGAACAAAACTCATTGCTGATCATTATGCGCTCCAACTTACTTTCTTAGCTTTGTAGTATACTCAATGAGAGGTACTAAAACGAATGTTATGTCAGAAGTAATGGAAGGAAAGCTGAATTCAGCTCAAGCAATGGATTTGGAGAACAAGTATGGTGCGCACAATTACCACCCTCTACCTGTAGTACTTGACCGTGGAGAAGGTGTTTTCGTTTGGGACCTAGAGGGTAAAAGATATTACGACTTTCTTTCTGCATATTCAGCTGTTAATCAAGGACATTGCCATCCACACATTGTTGGAGCAATGAAAGATCAGGCTGAAAAACTTTGCCTTACTTCACGCGCATTTTACAACAGTGTACTTGGGAAGTATGAGCAATACATCACTTCGTATTTCGGATTCGAGAAGGTTTTACCTATGAATTCAGGAGCTGAAGCGGTAGAAACAGCCATCAAACTTTGCAGAAAATGGGCGTATGAAAAGAAAGGTGTTCCGGCAAACTCAGCAAAAATTATTGTTTGCGGCGAAAACTTTCATGGAAGAACCACTACAATAGTTTCTTTCTCAGATGATGCAGACGCGCGCAAGAACTATGGTCCTTTCACAGCAGGATTCGAGACCATTGCTTACAATGACTTAGGCGCATTGGAAAGCGCATTACAAGATCCAAACGTTGCAGGATTCTTAGTTGAACCAATTCAAGGTGAAGCAGGAGTGAATACGCCAGCAGATGACTACATGCTAAAAGCAGCAGCTCTTTGTAAATCAAAAAATGTACTTTTCATTGCAGACGAAGTACAAACGGGCGTTGCACGAACAGGAAGCCTTTTAGCCGTTTGTGGAAAGTGTGACTGCCAAGGAAATTGCGAACGTCAATCTACCTATGCAAGGCCAGATATTTTAATTCTCGGAAAAGCACTCTCTGGTGGTTCTTATCCAGTTTCAGCTGTTCTTGCTGATGATCACATAATGATGGTGATTCACCCTGGAGAGCACGGATCTACTTTTGGAGGGAATCCAATTGCCTCTGCCGTTGCCATTGCAGCTTTGGAAGTAGTTGATAACGAAAGATTAGCTCAAAACGCTCGTAAACTAGGTGATATTTTTAGAGCTGAGATGCAAAAGCTTGTTGAAAGCACAAACATTGTAAGTCTTGTACGCGGACGTGGATTGTTGAATGCCATTATTATCAATGACACACCAGACAGCGAAACTGCTTGGAACATTTGTGTGGCGATGAAAGACGCAGGGTTACTTGCGAAGCCTACACATGGCAACATCATTCGCTTTGCTCCTCCATTGGTCATGACAGAAGATCAGTTGATGGATTGTTGCAGAATCATCAAGGAAGTCATTTTAACGTTCGAGAAGTAAGCCTAGAAAAACACTTCAATGGCTTCATTTCGCTTCATGGAAGTGCTAATGGTGAATTGCTTTTTCCTGAATCCAGAGCGAATTTGACAGCTTGCCGTATTGGGCGAGATGGTTCCTTCGTTATGGGCAAAAATGGTAATGGTGTTCACACCTTCATCAAGTCTTATAATGAGCTTTGATTTGCTTCGCGAAAGCAGTAAATCTTTTGCAATGAATGCACCATTGACCATTACAGATACCGAGTCACCATCTTCAGTAGCATTGTCCCAGAGCTGGAGCACGAGTTTGTTGTGCTTTGCTGTGAATTTCTGTTTTGTAACTGTTTCCCTCCTTTTAAATGCCCTGTAATCTTCAGGAGACTGGGTAGCAAGAGTTTGAAAAGGTTTGTGTCCAACAACGTCTAGCATGTACCTGAAACGCAACGTCAAATAGTCACCTTTTGCGGCAGCTAGGGCTGATCCTTGGTTCGAGTACATTTTAGTTTGAAGGGTTATTTGGTCTTCGAAATGGTAGACATACGAGATCAACAGACTCAAGGAACCTTTGGCTGTTGAATTTGTGACTCCTATTTCGGGACCAATGAAGAAAGACTTTTTCCCACCCCCACTCGTCTCATACGTAACTCCATTCTGAGAGCTAGAGATGGAGTCTGCGCCATAAAATGTGTAGCCAAAATCAGATCCTATATGCCATTGGGTGCCGTATTTGTTCGGTTTCGGCAAGAGGTAGTTCGCGTTGAACCGCACCTCATTAACTAGATTGTAAACATTATAAGATGAGCCTTCTCCATCGAATATATATCCGTCAAGCAAAAATCCACCCATTGCACTAAATGAAAATTTCTCTTGCACACGGAAACCTATTCCCGCATGCAAGCTGAGGACGATTCCAGGATTCTGACTAAAAACTTTTACGCTATCATGCTCAAGTTTAGAAAAATTAGATCCAACTTCGAGTTGCATGGGAATGGATATTCGTGCTTGTCTTTGGCCAAGAGCCGAGAAAAGAGACAAGCAGAAAACACTCAGCAGAGCAATTTGGCGCATGCGAAATAGCTTGCACATACCATACCATTTAGGCCATAGCAGAGATAAGATCATGGCGCGTTAATATATGATGGCCACCGTCATTCAGCTCAACCATTACTGCAGACACCTCTTTGTTTACCAATTTTGATATTTCTTCAATTGAGGCCGTTTCCTTAACCATTGGATAAGGCGCACCCATGAAGTCTGAAACGGAAGCATTCATGACACTTGGATCATCTACAATTTTCTCAAAAAGCACACGGTCATCTATGGAGCCAATGTATTTACCATCATGAATAACCGGCATTTGCGAAATATTGAATTGACGCATTTTCTGAACAGCTGCAGAAACCAATTCACCAGAATACATTTGAAGCAAAGGCAAATCTCTATGATCTTTGACCATGTCTGCTGCTGTAGTTACTTCATCCTTTATGAATCCACGTTCACGCATCCATTCATCATTGTATACCTTACCGATGTACCTGCTTCCATGGTCATGAAACAACACCACAACAACTGAGTCTTCATTTAATTCATCTTTCAACTGACGAACTGTTTGGAAGGCAGAACCAGCGCTATACCCTAGAAAAAGTCCTTCTTTCAAGGCCAGTTCTCTTGTCACAAGCGCACCATCTTTGTCTGTCACTTTCTCAAAGTGATCAATCACACTGAAATCAACATTTTTCGGCAAGATATCTTCTCCAATTCCTTCAGTAATGTAGGGATAGATTTCTTTTTCATCGAACTCCCCCGTTTCATGGAATTTCTTAAACACAGAACCATAGGTATCAGTTCCCCAAATCTTCACATTAGGATTCTTTTCCTTCAGGTATTTACCAACTCCTGAGATGGTCCCTCCTGTTCCGACGCCAACGATGAAATGCGTGATTTTCCCTTCGGTCTGTTCCCAGATTTCAGGACCTGTACTTTCATAATGAGCTTGACGGTTAGACAGGTTATCATATTGATTACACCAAATGCTATTTGGTGTTTCTTTCTGAAGTTTCTCTGCCACAGAATAATAGCTGTCTGGATGATTTGCTGCAACATTTGTTGGACAAATGATTACTTTTGATCCAAGTGCACGAAGGACATCAAACTTCTCTTTTGACTGCTTATCATTTGAGGTGCAAATGAGCTTGTAACCTTTCACTACGCAAGCCAAAGCCAATCCCATCCCTGTGTTTCCAGAGGTACATTCAATCACAGTCCCGCCTGGTTTCAATGCTCCACTTTTCTCAGCATCCTCTAACATTTTGAGGGCCATACGGTCTTTTACTGAATTCCCAGGGTTGAAGTATTCCACTTTGGCATAGATCGTACCGGGGATGTCTTCTGCTATTTTGTTGAGTCTAATCATTGGTGTATCACCAATTGACTCCAAGATGTTATTGAATACCTTTCTGCTCATATAAATGCAAAGGTAAAGAACTAGTCGAAGCGAATGGCCTTTACAGGGCTGATCTTTGACACGTAAAGTGCAGGAATTAACATCATCACTACGCAGACAACAAAAGTGATTAGTTCAATTTGGGCCAAGTACATCCAGTCAAATTTGATTGGAACGTAGTTTACATAGTAGCTTTCAGGGTTAAGCGTGATCAATCTGGTCTTTTGCTGAAGGAGTGCTAGACCGATTCCAAGGACATTTCCAATGATCAACCCTATGCCAATAATTCGTGCCGCGTGACGAACAAACACCTGCATCACGTCTAAGTCATTCATTCCAAACGTTTTCAGCAAACCAATCATATTTGTTCGTTCCAGAATAATAATGAGCAACGCTGATGTCATGTTTACAACCGCAATCAAAACCATCATATAAATGATTAATTCCACGTTCAAATCAAGCATCTCGAGCCATGAAAAAATTTCTGGATTCATATCTGTAACACTAGTAACTTGTGTGTAATATGGCGTCATGTCCATTAAGACTTCATCCAATGTATTGAGGTCTTCATAATTATCAATGAGCACTTCAAAGCCTCCCACATATTTATCTTTAGTTCCACCTGTGGTTCTCACTTCGTAGTTATAACCGCAAGGGAGGCTATCAGGATTGGCGTAGGTAAAATTGACCCATGCCGTATCATTAATGGTAACCCCTTTGTCACTTACAACCAATGTAAGTTCGAAGTCTTCGCCCTCAGGATAAATCACATGAGGCCCTTCGCCTTCCCAAGGAGTTCCTATCCATTCATACCGCAGATCACGTTGCCCACCAAAGCCGAGTCCTTCAACCATGACCCCATTGTTGATGCAGGAATCAGAAACAAGAATTTGCGCTTCTATTCCCCACATGTTAATACGTTGAATGTGGGCTATATCAACGAAGACGAATTGCTCATCGAATTCTTTCAACCCAGTAGAGTAGACAGCGGAGACAATGAAGTTTCTGGGTTTGATATTTCCTTCTTGCAGCACGAAGTAAAGGGTTACTTTATCACCAATATCCAACCCCATTCTACGTGAAGTGTAGTCTGAAATCATGATGTCTGCTGACGCCTCTTTGCCATCAACACGAATGGAATCACCTTTAATGATTTTCTCTTCGAAAAAGCTCCAATCAAAATCTTCACCAACGCCCTTGATGATGCATCCTTGAAGGTTATCAGTGGTTTCCATTATCCCCGGCTTCGTAGCAAATACTTGAATGTGTCGAATGCCTTTTACGTTGTTCAACTCAGGATAAAAGTCTTGATCTTTTAAGATTCGGGAGCTTTCTTTATTAAAATTCTGCTGTGCATTGACAATCTGATAGTGGGCTCCAAAACCAACTACTTTTTCGCGAACCTCTTGCTGAAATCCGGTCACAATGGCTACAGACAGAATCATTAGGGCAACGCCAATGGCAATTCCTGCAGTTGCAATAACTACTACTGGGCGCGACAAACGTTTATCTTCGCCACGTCCTGCCATGCGAGATGCTATGAAACGAACAATCATGAGTCCAAAGATAGCAGAGATGTTTGAGCTGAAAGCTTTTGAAGTTCGGAATGATTATTGAATATTGCTCAACAATGAACAAACTCCTGATCCTATTACTTCTTTTTGCCCTTCCATGCCATTCTCAAATGGTGATTGGAAATGCGTACATCAATGATTTAAAGGTAGATAACACCATTTCAGTTGGCGCAGCATCATTTGAAGTTTACATTTCTGCGCTAGAAAACAAACAGATTGGTGTAGTGGCTAACCACACCTCAATTGTTGGAGAAACGCATTTGGTTGATCTTTTGCTGGCGCGAAAAATAACTATTAAGGCCGTTTACGCTCCTGAACATGGTTTTAGAGGTGATGCCGCCAATGGCGAAAAAGTTGACAGTGGGAAAGATGCCCAAACGGGTTTGACCATTCATTCACTCTACGGCAAAAACAAAAAACCGAGTAAGGAAATGCTTTCAGGGATAGAGGTCATGGTTTTCGACATGCAAGATGTGGGCGCACGGTTTTACACCTATTTGAGCACACTGCATTACGTTATGGAGGCTTGCGCAGAAAATAACATCCCTCTGATTCTGCTTGACAGGCCAAATCCAAACGGATTCTATATTGACGGCCCCATTCTAGAGCCTAAATTTCAATCTTTTGTTGGCATGCACCCCATTCCAATTGTACACGGAATGACTTTGGGGGAATTGGCCCAAATGATCAACGGTGAAAAATGGTTGAACGGGGGTGTTCAATGTGACCTTACAGTTGTTCCTTGTGTGAACTATGAGCACACAGACTTGTACTTATTGCCTGTGAATCCTAGCCCGAATCTCACTTCCCAACAAGCGATTTATTTATATCCGTCGCTGTGCCTTTTCGAGCCAACGAAAGTGAGTATTGGAAGAGGAACAGAGCATCCCTTTGAAGTTATTGGCCATCCAAAACATGAATTCGGAAGCTATACGTTTACCCCTGAAGATCAGCCAGGAAAATCTATGAATCCGAAGTATGAAGGAGAGGAATGCAAGGGTCAGATTTTGACCAATTTCGGCGAATTCTATTTCACATCGCACAGATCTATGTATTTGGAATGGCTGGTGGCGATGTATGAGTTCTATCCTGACAAAAGCACTTTCTTCACCAGTGCAGATTTCTTTGATAAGCTGGCTGGCACCTCTACCTTAAGAAAGCAATTGGAGCAAGGTAAAACTGCTGCAGAAATTCAACAAAGTTGGCAAGCTGGGTTAATGGAATTCCGCTCTCAAAGGCTTCCATACCTACTCTACCCAGATTAATCTGACGCACTTCGGCCTTGTCAAAAGACACTAACTTATTTAGCATTTCAAGCCATGTCAGATTTCGCTTTGATTTTGAAAGTGGTCAGACACTAGAAATTACGTATTTTTGGCAACCAAACAGATTGAGATGAAGAAGTACCTTTTGTTCTTTTCAGTGATTGCCGTTCTTGCAGCAGCAGGATGTAAAAAATCTGAAGAATTCATAAACCCTGAGTTCATGTGCGAATGTGGGACCGTTAAATGGAACGGAACTGATTATCCGCTTTTGATGGCTGAGTATGTGTTAGAGGGGGAAGATTTGTTTCTTTCTAGAAGGTATTTTCTCACTACAGACATTCGGTTAGAAGGAGAAAATCAGCCTCACAATTTGAGTTTTCAATTGGGCATTGACAGTGTCAATCAATCCATCTTTTACATCCCTACAGACAGTGTTTTCAATTTGGTTGAAGAAGTAGATCAGAATGACCAGTTGTTCCCTTATAGAACTTACACAGGCATTAATGGCATTGTTAATACTTCGCCCGCAATTTTGGGAGGTACAGAGAGCGTGAGCTTTCAAATTATCTTGAGAGAAACGGTGAATGGTGATACTGTAGGATTCGACATCCCATTTACTGGGAACTTTACAATCGACATTTAATTCGCTGTTTATTTCTGGGCTGACTGTCCTGATTCACGCAACACAAAATCAAGCATAACGTCTCGATCTTCCCGCATTGAAGTGGGAATCAAAACCACATCAGGTTGAACACCACCATTGTGGTTGCCTTTTACATTTAGGTCGAACCAAATGCGTGGCAAGTTGACTACAAATTTTGTATTTGGAAGAATGACCTGGTAATAGTACCCACTGGTATGCCCTTGGTATCCGCCGCAAGCTTCTTGGCCTACTAATTCACAATTATTGACGTAATCTTTGGCGAGTGCGGCGAATTCCGAAGCCCCTGAAAAAACTGATTTATCAATTAAGATAGAGACTTTGCCGCTAAAGATGTAGTCAGGGGAGATAAAGGTGCGTTGAAACCGATCTCTTCTGAGCCATTTGCCTTGGTCATTCTTTCTGAACTCAACGGCTCTATAGACCAAGTCTTCTACTCTCCTTTTCAATGGATTCACCAAATACTTGTAATGGCTTGAAGTTGGACAGCCAATTTCCACTTCGTCATACTTCATGTCAAGGTTATGATCAAGGTAAGACAATAGAAGGTTTTCGACCCCTTCTCTTCCCCCTCCATTTCCCCGTAAATCAATTACAACGTGTGTTGCATTCTTTTCATTGAACACATCGAAAGCAGCATCAAAAGCTTTTTCAAATTGATTGAGGTTCATTCCATTGAAACTTGAAACACGCAAGTACCCCGCATTTTCTATCATTTCAAACCTTACAGGGAGTTCAGAGGGATTGTCTTTTGCGTAGACCTCATTTATTTCAGAAATACGGTCATTCATGTGAATGGAAAACACTTTTACATTTCCCTCACCCAAGGGCGTTCGATAGGTGATCTCATGAATCTCTGGAGTGCCAAAATGAATTCCATAGTACCACCAAAACTGGCCTTCTAATCCGCCGAGTTTCCCCGTTAAACTAAATCCGTCACTTGTGAAGTAGGGCAACAACTCTGAAACAATAGCACGAATAGACATCCCGTTGATCTTGGTAATCTCGGTTCCTTCATCCAGCGCATAGCAATCACTAAAATTTTGATGAACGCGCATTGTTGTCCCGTTGACCCTCACTGTTAAGGGGAGAAAACGTTTTGTAGCCAACAGATAACCCACAGTCTGTTTTGATGGCATCACATAGGTATGTCCATCATGCACGAGGTCTATAAATCCGGCAATGGATGCATAACATTGCGTTAAACTTTGAGGATTCTGATTGTCTTTGAATTGCAAGAGGTAGGCTTTTCGATCTAACTCGCTTGAATACTTTTCAATACCGGCATGAGATTCCTCCATGATTTGTTCTAAAATCAAAAGGTCCTCTTTAAGAGCTTCGGGTGGTAAACTAGCATCACGCCAAAGGTCATCTTGAGCACTCAATTGGACAGCGCTAAGGCTTATAAGAACGTACAGGAGCTGCTTTATCAATTGTATACTGGTTATCTAACTCTGTGAATACGAAGAAATTCAGCTTTTAGTTTCGCGGGCTTTTCAACTTTTACAAGGCACAACTGAATAAGAGTTCCTATTTTCGCTGACGAAGTTCCCGCATAATGCAATTAGAATCGATTTTAAAAGAATACCTCACAGCACAAACAGATGAAAATCCGCTTGTGCTCAACCTGTTGACGGAGGCTGATACGGCTAAGTTTTACAGCGACATGTATTCAGAAGGGTTCGAACCTGAAAGACCGGCCTTGTATCAGCAGAACAAGCAGGAGTTCTCTAAGAAAGACAATGCGCATGGCACCATGTCTGAATTGATTCAGCTGATCAAGAAATTGGTTCCAGCAGAAGGTTCTGTGATCGAGTTAGGAGGCAGTGTTTATCAAAAGCGTTCTGGAAACGCGGTTCATGAGTTAAAGAATTATTTTCCTTTGGACATTTCGTATTCTTCCATGGCACGTTATGCTGATCAGTTTAATCGGCAGGCCATAGTAGCAGATGCGACCATTCTTCCTTTTCGCAACAAAAGCGTTGATTGCTTCGTCACGCATACCTTTCTTGAGCACCCACACCGTCCAGATTTGGTATTAGAAGAGGTGCACCGCAGTTTGAAGCCAGGTGGCATAGTGGTTCACAATGACGCATGGTTCTGCCGCTGGTGGCACCGTTATGGCATTGTGGGGCTAAAGCCATGGAAAGACATGACAAGCAATGAAAAGCTAGTTTACATTGGCTACAAAATTACTGAGCTCAAATTGGTTCGCATTCCTCCCATCCTGCTTCGCCGACTATTTAAAGCGCTTTTCATTAAGGCGAAGTCTCCCATTAAGTTGGCATACAAGAAGCTAAAGCCGAATTACGATTTGCACTTAATGTGTGATGAAGACGCTGCCACCTCTATTGACCCAGTAGATGTTATTCGTTTCTACGAATCTAGGGGATATGAGCTTTTAGAGCCGTTGAGTTTTAAGCAGCGCTTGTTTTTAGGAAACCGTTGGGTAGGGTTTCGAAAGAAGTAATACCCTTTCGATTGAATTCCTCTTTTCTTGATAAACGATTTATCCTTCAAAGCCCTTTCAATCTTCTGGTGATCTTACCTTGGTTGGCACTATAACAGAAGAAAAACTCAACGAAAGTGTGATTTCCATTTTTCGTTTTCCCATTTTGTCTTGAACCAAAGTGGAGCCAACATCAAGGCGCATCTCCTTTGGATTGTATTAATCTTAAGGTCAGCAACGTAAACATGAAGAGGTTTGTAGGAAGACTGAGAACTAAAACGGCTGCCAAATTAACTCTTAATGAAAATAATCTCTGTTAATTTTTGCCTGTCTACGCTTTCTGAATTGCCACCATCTGAATGTTTTAGCATGAAGATAATTTCGTTCTAATACTGGAACACCCGCCTTCTGGTAACAATCTTGAACATACGTCATTGCGCCAGCAACCACAACCACCTCATCTAAAACACAAATTTCCACCGCATCTAAAAAATTAGACTGTGTTTGAAACACCATCTCTTGGTAACCAAACTGCAAAGAATCAGGGTCCAATTTCATTTCAGTTTGCTGGTATCCTGCATAACTTAGCTTGAGTATGAGTTCTTGGCTTCTGTATTTCTCTGGAACTTCAAGAGAGAAATTGCCCTCAAGATCTGAGTGCGTTCCCAGCTCGGTTTCCTGAATTTGAATGGCAGCGAAAGGCAGCGTTTCTCCGGTATTTTCATCTCTTATTTTCCCTGAAATAAAATAGGGCTTTGGCTCTTGAGCCTCTTTTTCAATGGTTTGCTCCGTTTTCTCAAGGGATATAGGCGCTTGATCGTTTTGCGCCGTTGTGTTCCCGATTGCCATAGTGAGTAGAACCGATGCCGCGTATTTAAAGAACGCTGGACTTGACGCAACGGGCAATTCAACCATTTGCCTATCTAGCTGATCTGGACGAAACCAACCGCAGACATCGCCATTCGTTTGGTGAATCACTTTCTGAATCTCCCTATCATTCAACTTCGTGAAGTCAACCAAATCCCTTTCGCAGGAACCACAGAAGCGCCCTCTTTGAGTAGGCTCCATCTGACTAACGTCCTCACCACAAGGATTTTCAATGGTAATTTTCACACCGTTCATGAGCTGCTGGTTTCGATTGTTTATATGGAGATGCACCGGCAACCTGAATTCCACAAAAGCTCAAACAGCAGAATCATATTGAGCTTCACAGAGACAGAAGAAAAGGCCCTCAGATTGACAAAAACTTGAGAGACACAGAATCAATCAGAAGAAACAGTTCAAATAAATGGCTAGAATTTCAAAATGTGAATTACCCATTCATCCTTGAACCTAATTCGTCTAACGGATGAGGACATTTAGTGATCGATTTAACTCGGAGATTGTGCCTCTTCCACCTCCTCAACAGGCACGTCTTGCTTTTCCTCTTCAACTGCTTCGAAAACCAGAATTGCAATTAGAATAATAACTACGAGAAAAAGGAAGGCCTTCGGGTCTTTATAGAGCGGTTTTTTGTGCAGACGCTTCAAGGTAGACTCGTAATTGGTCACTAGCTTCCCGAAATCTTTGTATTTCGAAGGATCTTCCTTTGGTATGTCGTTTTGTAGTTTGAACTTCTTCATGACTTCCCTCCCATCATTGTTCGCAATTTAGCCACAATTCGATACACTCTCTTTTTAGCAGCATCTTCTGCGCAGCCCAACATCAGTGCTACTTCTTTAAAAGAACGTTCTTCAAAAAAGCGCATCTCAATGAGCTCAACCTCTTCTTGGTTTAATTGATTCAAGGCCTTAATTAAAACCTGTCTTTGATCTTCTCTCCCGCCACTGTCATCAGATGCTTCGGCATCACTCAATAGATGATCTAGTTTAGCCTCTGTCAGTGGCACCTCAACATTGGGGTGCTTGCGAAAGAACATCCTTATTTCGTTCAAAGCAATTCTAAAAAGCCAAAATTGAAAAGGGACCCCACGTAATTCGTACTTTCTAACACTGTGCATGGCCTTGATGAAGGTTTGACTTGTAAGGTCACCAGCTAGGTCATAATTCATGGTTCTATTCAGGATAAAACCAAAAACGGCATCAAAGTACCTTTCGTACAACGGTCCGAAAGCCTTGTGATTTCCTTGAGCGGCACGAATAAGACGTTCTTCCTGATTCAATGAAACTGATTTTCTAGTTAACGAAGAAATGCAAGATGTATTGAAAAGGGACCTCTTTCTTTGAGTTTTATCGAAACTTCTCACTTTCCTAAACGTATAGAGACTGAATATCACCCTATACAATGATTCGACTTCTACTCCTTTCAGTCTTTTTTCTGGGAACGATGAGCCTTCAGGACGAATTGATGGAGAAACACATCGTTCGCACTCACATAAACGGCAGTCCGTATGTGGTTATGTACACTGTTGGTCATGATCAGGAGCGCGTGAAAGAAGAACTATACTTCCCGAACGGACAGATGGACTATGTTGGCCACTATAAAAATGGTGTTGAACACGGAGAATGGATCTAT